>Ga0209373_10000057_pt1 | contig 262595 bp, 274 predicted proteins | sample Higcelweek5metaG_FD_187173 | JGI IMG/M metagenome (GOLD analysis project Ga0209373, IMG submission 187173) | Freshwater pond sediment microbial communities from the University of Edinburgh, under environmental carbon perturbations - High... | ecosystem: Environmental > Aquatic > Freshwater >...
CCGGGTCTTCCGATATCGCTTGCCATATTCCATATCGCTGAACGTCTGCTGCATATTGCTTCCTACCGTTCCATTTTCTTTCTATTTTACTATTCTTTGTTCTTTTAAGGAATTAATCAGCGGTTCCCTAGTATTGAAAAGGCTGAAATGGCAGCGCAGAAATACTCGGAACAGGGATTCAAGGCCGCGGTCCTGGAGTGGTTTGAAGACTACGATATGTATTGACCAAACGGCAGACAAATTTCAGTTTCACGGTGTCGGCCTCTGCATAGTTGGCATACATTTTGTAACAAACTTAATTGTCACGTTTTGGGTCGCTGGCCTATACAAACAGTCGATTTTGTAACAAACTTAATTGTACTTATGGCCTTTTTTTGTAACAAACTTAATTGTACTTCAACAAGAAGTAATTCTTTATTAAAAGTAGAGTTAAGGGAGATGATTTAATGGAGATAGATCCCATTCACATGCTTTATGAAAATTTAGTCGCTGACATCACACCTATTGCCTTTGAGGAACTTTGTTTTGATGTGATTAGTGTATATGCAGAGAAAGAAAGGTTGCCTGAATTTCATATTACACATAATGAAAAAATCACAGCAAATGACGGAACTTATCAAATAGATGTATATGCCGAATTTACTGCACTCGGTGTTAAGTATAAGACGATAATTGAGTGTAAACGGCAATCGAATTCATTAAAACGTGAAGTTGTTGCTGTGTTAGCGGATAAAGTACGAAGTTTGGGAGCACAAAAAGGTATCTTAATGTCAACTTGCGGATTTCAGAAGGGTGCAGTTCAATATGCAGGGCAGCACGGTATTGCGCTTTTGCAAATTATAAACGAACAAGTCAAACATATACAAAATTCCATCCCAATGCCAAATGTTGAGCTTCAAAGCTTATTATTTGAATATCGAAGGAGACTTCCTCGGTATTGTGCTATGGAATGGGATCTCGAATCCGACTATCCAAACATCGAAGTGTATCCAACAGATAACATGAAGCAAAAGGCCATGGAGGAAGTCAGAACGATGTTTTTCAAGTAAATCGTTATTAAATCAGTCCTTTTGGATACTAACAGAGAGCAGACCAAAGCCTGAAAAGCCCTAATATTTATGAGTCATGGATTTTTGACAAATTCGGTTGACAGATGAAAGCATCGAATAAATCCGTTCAGGGGAACATATCGTACAAACGGATTTTACACGCCGGATAATCATGGAGCAGCTTCAGCAAAAGCTCAGGCTATGTTTATACGGAAAGATGGGAAGAAAGCTCTGCTTGAGGTGCATGATAAGCTTAATAAGAGGTTTGATTTTGCCAAAACTCAAGAGATGATAGGGCAGGACAAGCGTGAAGGATTGAAGATGCTGGAGAATTAATATAAGAATTAACAGACATATTTCCATCAATGAATACTGTCCAATTTGCCCTGGGCATCAACTCCAATTGTGTTGAAGACGGAGATGATAGCAATGACGTCAGCACGAAATACTAAGGGAATAATGCCTTTTGGACTTCAAAAAGGGCCGAGTGTAATTACGCAAAAACACGACTATTTTGTTACAATAGGGATGTTCGGTTGAGTGGGCAAGATAGATATACGGGATTAATATAAATATTGGAGGCATACATATGTCAAGCGGAGCACAAAGATCAGAGCTGCAAGCACAAATTTGGAAAATTGCGAATGAAGTTCGAGGCTCTGTGGACGGATGGGATTTCAAACAATATGTGTTAGGAACTCTTTTTTATCGTTTTATTAGTGAGAATTTTGCGAATTACATCGAAGGCGGAGATGATAGCGTAAATTACGCAGGTCTGAACGATGAAATCATAACGAAAGAAATCAAAGATGATGCCGTTAAGACAAAAGGGTATTTTATTTATCCAAGCCAGTTGTTTTCGAATATTGCAAAAAGAGCGAATACAAATGAGAGCTTGAATACAGATTTAGCGGCAATATTTTCTGCTATTGAAAATTCTGCAAACGGATATCCGTCAGAATTAGATATTAAAGGTCTGTTTGCTGATTTTGATACAACAAGTAACAGATTAGGAAATACCGTACCAGAGAAAAACCTTCGCTTGGCCGCTGTTATCAAAGGTGTTGAAGGACTTAATTTTGGTAAGTTTGAAGACAATCAAATCGACTTGTTTGGCGATGCATATGAATATTTAATATCGAACTATGCTGCCAATGCAGGAAAGTCCGGAGGCGAATTTTTCACCCCGCAAAGCGTCTCTAAACTTATTGCAAAGCTTGCAATACAGGGTCAATCGACAATCAATAAGATTTATGATCCGGCGGCAGGCTCAGGTTCGCTCTTATTACAAGCAAAGAAACAATTTGATGAACATATTATTGAGGATGGATTTTTCGGCCAAGAAATTAACCATACAACGTATAACCTCGCTCGCATGAATATGTTTTTGCACAATGTAAACTATGATAAGTTCCATATTGCACTTGGAAATACTCTTCTAGATCCCCGTTTTGGCGATGAAAAGCCTTTTGATGCGATTGTATCCAATCCACCTTATTCTATAAATTGGATTGGCAGCGACGATCCTACTCTTATCAATGATGATCGCTTTGCACCGGCAGGCGTACTGGCCCCAAAATCAAAAGCGGATTTTGCCTTTGTTCTTCATGCTCTTAGCTATCTTTCCGGTAAAGGGCGTGCCGCTATCGTATGCTTTCCTGGTATATTTTATCGAGGAGGAGCCGAGCAAAAAATCAGAAAGTATTTGGTAGATAATAACTTTGTTGAAACAGTTATATCCCTTGCGCCAAATCTCTTTTACGGCACTTCAATTGCTGTGAATATTTTAGTTCTTTCAAGACATAAGACGGATACCAAAACGCAGTTTATTAACGCAAGCGGAACGGATTTTTATAAGAAAGAAACGAATAATAACACATTAAAGTCAAAGCACATTGATAAAATAATGCAACTATTCATTAACAAAGAGGATATAGATTATGTTTCAAAATCTGTTAGTAACGATACAATCGCCGGAGAAAATTATAATCTTTCTGTAAGCTCTTATGTTAAGGCAAAAGACACAAGAGAGGTTATTGATATCAACGCTTTGAATGCGAAGATTAAAACGACAGTGTCCAATATTGATAGACTTCGTGCGGAAATAGATAAAATTGTTGCAGAAATCGAGGGGTAGATATGGATAAGGAATTATTTTTTCTCATTTATAATACGCCTGAAGAGGATGTATCGATTCATGCGGTAGTGAAAGATGAGACTATTTGGCTTACACAAAAAGCAATGGCAGAACTTTTTGATGTAGGAGTTCCGGCTATTTCAAAGCATTTAAAAAACATTTTTGAAGAAGGTGAATTAGTAGAAGAAGTGGTTGTTTCCATTTTGGAAACAACCACTGAACATGGCGCTATTGAAGGGAAAACTCAAACAAAAGCAACAAAATTTTACAGTTTAGATGCAATTATCTCTGTTGGATATCGTGTCAATTCACGAAAAGCTACCAACTTTCGAATATGGGCAACAGGGGTTCTAAAAGAATATATGACCAAAGGCTTTGCGATGGACGATGACCGCTTAAAGCAAGGTAAAACAGCCTTCGGTAAAGACTACTTTAAAGAGCTGTTAGAGCGAGTACGCTCTATTCGAGCAAGCGAGCGAAGAGTTTGGCTGCAAATCACAGATATATTCCAGGAGTGCAGTATTGATTATGATAAGAATGCCGAAATAACCAAAGCGTTTTTTTCGATGGTGCAAAACAAATTTCACTACGCAATTACAGGTAAGACTGCGGCTGAAATCATTGATACATCGGCAGATAAAACTAAAGAAAACATGGGACTTACCACCTGGAAAAATGCACCTGAAGGCAGAATCTTAAAAAGTGATGTTACCGTTGGCAAAAACTATTTGGAAGAAAAGCAAATCCGTCAACTTGAACGAGCAGTGACAGGATATTTTGATTATATTGAAGATCTAGTCGAGCGGGAAAACACTTTTACCATGGCAGAGTTTGCCGCAAGCATTAACGAATTTCTGACTTTCAGAAAATACGACATATTAGAGGGAAAAGGCCGCATAAGTAAAAAGAAAGCAGATGAAAAAGCGATGGCTGAATATGATGAGTTCAATAAAACTCAAAAAATCAATTCGGACTTTGATAAACAAGTAAAAAGACTGCTGGAAAAAGGCGGTGGGGAAGAATGAGTAAATTGGATGAACTGATAAAGGAGCATTGTCCTGATGGGTTGGAGTATAAGTCCCTAGGAGCATTAGGCAAGTTTTATGGAGGTTTGAATGGCAAAGCTAAATCCGATTTTGCAGATGGAAATGCAGCATTTATTACTTATAAAAATGTATATTATAACCCTGCTTTAGACATAGATCCAAAGGACACTGTAAAAATTGACGAAGACGAAAATCAAAGAACACTTGAGTATGGAGATGTTGTGTTTACAGGATCATCTGAAACACCAAATGAATGTGGATTTTCAGCTGTAGTAACTAGAAAACCAGAGAAATTACTATATCTTAATAGTTTTTGCTTTTTCTTTCGTTTTTATGATATTAGTGGCGTGGAACCTGATTTTCTGAAACATTTGTTTCGTTCTTATAGCCTGAGATGTCAAATTGGGAAGACGGCAAGTGGTGTTACACGATTTAATGTTTCGAAAGAAAAGATGGCAAAAATTCAAATCCCCCTCCCACCCTTGCCAGTACAAGAAGAAATTGTCCGCATTTTGGACAATTTCACGGAGCTTACAGCCGAGCTTACAGCCGAGCTTACAGCCGAGCTTACAGATAGAAAAAAACAGTATAAATATTATAGAGATAAGTTGCTTGCATTTGATGGAAAGAAAGTAGAATGGAAAAAGCTCGAGGATATTTCAATAGATATGTATCGAGGAGCAGGAATAAAACGAGATCAAGTTACAGAAGAAGGAATTCCATGTGTAAGATATGGCGAAATTTATACATCGTATGATATTAACTTCAAGGAATGTATATCACATATAAATGAAAAAGAAATTCAATCTAGGAAATATTTCGAATATGGGGATATCCTATTTGCAATTACAGGTGAAAGTATAGAAGATATTGCTAAATCTATTGCTTATTTAGGGAATGATAGATGCATGGCAGGTGGAGATGTGGTTGTTATGAGACATAATCAAAATCCGCGTTATTTGTCATATGCACTTTCAACAACAAATGCTCAGATGCAAAAAAGCAGGGGTAAAGTTAAAAGTAAAGTTGTTCATTCAAGTGTTCCAGCACTAAAGGAGATTATAGTTCCCATTCCTTCGCCGGAAGAACAAGAAAGAATTGCAAGTATTTTGGATAATTTTCATAGTTTTTGTAATAACATATTAGAAGGTCTTCCCGCTGAAATTGATGAAAGACAAAAACAATATGAATATTATCGTGATAAGTTGCTTGCCTTTCCAAAGGCTGAGTTAGAGGTGTAATGTGGGGAAAAGCTTATGTGAAATTGCAGCTCAATTAAGGGATAGTAATAAGAAAGTACAATTAATTTATGCTTTTAATGGTACGGGTAAAACAAGGCTTTCGAGAGAGTTTAAAAACTTAGTTTCACCTAAAGATGAAGGAGAAACTGATGGAACAGGACTGGAGAGCAGAAAAATTCTTTACTATAATGCATTTACCGAGGATTTGTTTTATTGGGATAATGATTTAGAAAATGACACCGAAAGAAAGCTGATAATACGACCTAACGCATTTACAAAGTGGGTGTTTGAAGATCAGGGACAAGATGGTAATGTAATTGATATTTTTCAACACTATGCTGATAAAAAGTTGACTCCACACTTTAACGTTCAATATGCTGTTAAAGTGGATGACAGAGATATAATAGTTCCTGCTTTTTCAGAAGTTACTTTTACTTATGAGCGGGGAAATGAAGAGAGGTCTGATAATGTCAAAATTTCAAAAGGTGAAGAAAGTTGCTTTGTTTGGAGCGTTTTTTATTCTTTACTAGTGCAAGTAGTTAATGTACTTAACGAAGGGGAAGAAAGCGATAGAGAAACGGGACAATTTGACAACCTAAAATATGTGTTTATAGATGACCCTGTAACTTCTTTGGATGAGAACCATTTGATAGAACTTGCAGTTAACTTGGCTAAGTTAATTAAGTCCAGCGACTTCAATTTTAACAAAATCAAATTCGTAATTGCGACTCATAATATAAATTTCTATAATATAATGTATAACGAAACGAGACAAAATTCTGGTTATATACTTGATCGGCTAGAAGATAATACATTTGAGTTAAACGAGATAAAAGGTGATTCTAACAACTGTCTCTCGTACCATTTGTATTTGAAACATGAATTGGAAACAGCGGTAGCAAGCAATCAAGTGAAAAGACAGCACTTTACCTATTTAAGAAACTTATATGAGAAAACTGCCAGCTTTTTGGGATACAAAGAGTGGGGTGACCTGTTACCAAGTGATAAAGATGCATATTATAAACGAATTACTAATTTCACAAGTCATTCCACTATAGCAAGTGAAAGTGTATCGGAACCAACGCCACAAGAAAAACGAACAGTAGGAATATTGCTGGAACACTTAATAAAGACTTATAACTTTTGGAAGGAGACATAAAAATGCATGAGTATAATCCGATTGCAGAATCAAAGAATTTTATTGTTTTAGATAAATATGAAAAATGCTCGCTTTTACGAGATGCTGCTGCAGTTTATCAGACTGAATCGGCTCTTGAGAGAGAATTTATAGAAGATTTGATCAATCAAGGTTATGAGTTTTTACCTAAATTAACAACACCTTCAGTAATGCTTGAAAACATACGAGTGCAGCTGCAAGTGCTTAATGATATTGCGTTTAGCGATGCAGAATGGACAAGGTTCTGTGAAGAATACTTGGATAGACCGAGTGATAATCATATAGATAGAACAAGAAAAATTCATAATGACTACATTTATGATTTTGTGTTTGATGACGGGCATATTAAGAACATCTATCTTGTAAATAAAGAAGACATAGCAAAAAACAAAATGCAGGTGATCTCTCAGTTTGAAATAACGGGAGTACAAGCCAATCGGTATGATGTTACTATTTTGGTGAATGGGTTACCCCTTATTCAGGTTGAACTAAAGAAACGCGGAATTGCAATCCGTGAAGCATTTAATCAGGTAAATAGATACAGCAAAGAGAGCTTAAATTCGGAAAACTCTCTATATAAGTATTTGCAAATCTGTGTGATTTCGAACGGTACAGATAGCCGATATTTTGCGAATACGACAAAACGAGATAAGAATAGTTTTGATTTTACTATGAACTGGGCAAAATCAGACAATACTTTGATTAAAGATCTCAAAGATTTTACGGCTACCTTTTTTCAAAAAAATACAATTTTGAATGTGCTTTTACATTATTCCGTTTTCGATTCAAGTGATAATTTGCTTATTATGCGCCCATACCAAATTGCTGCAACAGAACGAATTTTGTGGAAAATAAAAAGTTCATACAATGCAAAGAAATGGAAGACCACGGAAAGCGGCGGTTATATTTGGCATACAACAGGTTCGGGCAAAACACTGACTAGCTTCAAGGCGGCGCGTTTGGCAACAGAACTTGATTTCATTGATAAAGTACTTTTCGTAGTAGATAGGAAAGATTTAGACTATCAGACCATGAAAGAATATCAGCGTTTTTCGCCGGACAGCGTAAATGGATCAGAGAATACTGCGGGTCTTAAGCGGAACATTGAAAAAGATGACAACAAAATTATCGTTACTACAATTCAAAAACTAAATAACCTAATTAAAGGAGAAGAGAATTTACCAATTTACGATAAACAAGTTGTATTCATTTTTGATGAGGCACATCGCTCACAGTTTGGCGAAGCACAAAAAAATATAAAAAAGAAGTTCAAACAATACTATCAATTTGGATTTACAGGCACTCCTATTTTCCCTGAAAACGCACTGGGTGCGGAAACTACCGCTTCGGTGTTTGGCAGGGAGTTACATTCATATGTTATCACCGATGCAATTCGAGATGAAAAAGTTTTAAAGTTTAAAGTCGATTATAATGACGTTCGTCCTAAGTTCAAGTCGATTGAGATGGAGCAGGACGAGAGAAAATTATCTGCAGCAGAAACAAACGAAGCTCTATTGCATCCAGAAAGAATTAAAGAAGTTTCACAATATGTTCTGAATAATTTCAGATTAAAAACGCACCGCTCTCATATTGGCGCAAAAGGCTTTAATGCAATGTTTGCCGTAAGCAGTGTTGCCGCGGCAAAGCTTTATTATGAATCACTTAATAGCTTGCAGAAGGGTAGCGATAGACCATTAAAAGTAGCAACGATCTTTTCTTTTGCAGCCAACGAAGAGCAAAGTGCAATTGGAGAAATTCTTGATGAAACTTTTGAGCCAACAGCCATGGATAGCAGTGCAAAAGAATTCTTGACCTTAGCTATTGACGATTACAATAAAATGTTCCAAACCAGCTTTGGCGTTGACAGCAAGGAATTCCAGAATTACTACCGCGACCTCGCAAATCGCGTAAAAAAACAAGAGGTTGATCTGCTGATTGTGGTCGGTATGTTTTTAACGGGATTTGATGCTCCAACTCTCAACACTTTGTTTGTTGATAAGAATCTTCGTTACCATGGTTTGCTGCAGGCGTTTTCAAGAACAAATCGTATTTTTGATTCTACGAAAACATTCGGCAATATTGTTACTTTTAGAGACTTGGAACAAGCGACGATTGACGCAATCACATTATTTGGAGATAAAAATACGAAGAATGTGGTACTTGAAAAAAGCTACAAAGAATATATGGATGGGTTCACAGATATATCTACAGGTGAGGCTCGCCGCGGTTATGCAGATGTGGTGAAAGAGTTGAATTCTCGCTTTCCTAATGTTGACGATATTGTTACTGAAAGAGATAAGAAAGAATTCACGAAACTTTTCGGTGAATATTTAAGAATTGAAAACATATTACAAAACTATGATGAGTTTACCGCATTGAAAGCATTGCGGGCAATTGATATAGAGGATCCTACAGCACTTGAAGCATTCAAAGCAACTCATTTCATCAATGATGAAGATATCAAAGCTATGGAAGAAATCAAAATACCGGAGGAGAGGACCATTCAAGATTATCGTTCTACTTATAATGATATTCGTGATTGGCTTCGACGAGAAAAAGCAGGAAAAGATAAAGAAAAGTCTACAATCGATTGGGATGATATTGTCTTTGAAGTGGATCTTTTGAAATCACAAGAGATTAATCTGGACTATATTCTTGAACTGATTTTTGAAAAAAACAAAAGAGTAAAAGACAAAGCGACTCTAGTTGAAGAAGTGCGTCGCATAATTCGTTCTAGCATAGGAAATCGAGCGAAAGAGAGTATGGTTGTGGATTTTATCAACATGACAGATTTAGACGAAATCCAAGATAAGGCAAGTATTATAGAGGCTTTTTTCAAATTTGCGCAAATGGAGCAAAAAAGAGAAGCAGAAGAGTTGATTAGCGAAGAGGAACTTAATGTAGAAGCTACGAAGAGATATCTTCTTATTTCATTAAGAAGAGAATATGCGAGTGAAAACGGAACAGAGCTAAATGAGATTCTCCCCAAAATGAGCCCGCTTAATCCCAAATATTTGACCAAGAAGCAGAGCGTATTTAGAAAAATATCTGCCTTCGTAGAGAAATTTAAAGGTGTAGGTGGTGTAATATAAGGTTCTATTGAAAATTTCGGACAAGTAACTGATAAATAGTTACGCTTTGATATATGCTAATGACATAATAGAAAGGCATATATAAAAAATTATAATGTTATACAATCGATGATGACTAAAGTATCTGCTATCTTTCAGGAAATATTTAAGAGTACCAGACGAAATATCTAGATAATTGATACACGAGGGTTATGTCTTTATGCGTGTCAGGGGTTCTTTTATAAGAGAAAGGTATAGAAAATGGGAAGAAAAGGCATTAGTGAAGGTGTAGAAAGAAAAATAATAGCAGAATCAATGGGGCGATGCATGAATCCGAATTGTAGAGCTGAATTATTCAAAACAACAGGAGACACTATTGAGAGAGGCCATATTACTCCGTATTGTGATACGGCCGATAACTGCTTTGAAAATCTAATTATACTTTGCCCTAATTGTCATACGAATTTTGACAAAAATCATGCCTTTTCTGCTGAAGAAACAAAAGATTGGAAAGCAAGGCGGCAGGAAGAACTAAAACAATTTTTCGCTATAAAGTGTAGTTCGTTCGAGGAACTAAAAGTGTGTATTAAACCATTGTTAGAAGAGAATAAAGCTATTTTTGAAAATTATTACATGAATGAACAAAGGGAGTTGTGGGATAAACTTGAACCTACTATTCTAATTAATAATATAATCATAAAGACAAAGATAATAAATAATATACATCTAATACAAGAAGGACGCTTAGAAGAATATTCAAATAAATATTATGTCAATCAACTTCTTCTGCATATAGATGAATTTGAGCAAACGAGATCTGACACTGAGAAGTGCCGACAAGTTTTATTTCCAGTAGAAGTATGCTCTATGTTTGGTGTTGCACCCCAAGAAGGCAGCATAATACCGATGACAGCGCCATTAGAACGTTTCATTGCTAAAATGAAATCTCAAAAACGATTTGATGAAATCTGTTTAGGGGAGGAAAAACCGTATTTTAGTTATTATGAAAACGGAATAAAGGAAAAAGTATATTTATCTGATGCTCCAAGACTGAGACAATTATACTTTGATAACAAGTGTTTTGCAAAATCCGGGGTGAGATTAGATAGCTTAAATTATGCGTTGAAATATATAAAGTCGAGAGGGCTGGTGTTTTCATATATATATGTAGACAATCTTAGAATAATACAAATTGGGGGAATGCGGATTGTATTTGTATATGAATATTGTCTCAGTAAAGCGGATATAATCCGAATGACTCCAACCCAGGGAAGCGTATTTGTCAATTTACACAATTGGAATGGCCCTTCGTGCATATCGAAGGAAGCTTATGAAGCTGCGGGTCATTTCGGGATAGAGCTACTTACAATGGATGAATTTTATGGATATATCAGAAACATCGAAAATGGTTGATATAATCAAATCCCTCGTGGTTGATAATAAGAAGCTATTAGTAGGCTTCGAGGAAATTTACATATTTGGGTCGGTTCTATGCACAGAAAGACGTCCGAATGACATAGATATATTACTAATATACGCTTCGTTTAAGATTGACTTGATAGAAAAGCGGGAGAATATAGGCCGTGTCATTGAAAAGGAGATGGATTTGCCAGTTGATATCACTATGCTTAGCTGTGTGGAAAAGGAGGAGACTAATTTTATGGCTTTGATAAATAACAAATATGAGAAATTAATTTGGTAGTGTCAAAGATTATGCGCACTTTAAAGCGCGTCTCTGAACGTTATTCTTTTAGGAAATAAGTGCAAACGAGAGCGTTTATTAGATATTGATGAATTATCGCACGAACTCTGACCAAATACAAACTCTTGACCTGCTGCCCGAAAAGTGAACCGCAAGGAATGAAAGCAACTTCCAAGAAGACAACCAAATTAAAAGGATGCACTCGAAATGACTGAAAATACCTACAAGCAAATTTGGACACACGAAGAAAATATAGCCCATATCAAAGGATGGGATTTTTCGCATATTCATGGCCGTTATGAAGAGGAAAACGATCTTCCGTGGGATTACGAGAATATTGTAAGACAATATTTGAAGGATGATTTGAAGGTGATGGACTATGATACGGGTGGGGCAGAATTCCTGTTTTCATTAGGGCATCCCCATGAGAACACTGCGGCTACGGAAGGCTTTGGACCCAATGTTCAATTGTGCAAAGAGTTGTTATTGCCTCTAGGCGTAGATTTTCGAGAGTGTGCGGATCCTGCCCGAATTCCCTTTGAGGATGAATCGTTCGATTTGATGATCAATCGTCATGGGGCTTTTTCGCCGCCTGAGGCATATCGGCTTTTGAAGCCTGGCGGAGCATTTGTGACGGAGCAAGTGGGAAGCAAGAATGACAGGGACTTGGTAGAGATGGTCCTGCCGGATTCGCCGATTCCGTTCCCGCATTTGAACTTGGATGAGCAAAAGGAGGCCTTTGAGGCGGCAGGTTTTCGCGTACTTAGTACACAGGAGGCCTTTCGCCCGATCCGGTTTTTCGATGTAGGTGCTTTTGTCTGGTTCGCGCATGTCATTGAATGGGAGTTTCCCGGCTTTTCTGTTGATAAATGCTTTGATCAATTATTGCAGATGCAAAGCAGAGTTGATAAAGCTGGTATGATTGAGGGCACGATTCATCGTTTTTTGATCGTTGCGCAGAAAGCAGTCGAGTAGAAATTTTCTGTTGAGGATCATTTACGGAGGTCACTATACAGCCAGATATGTGCGTGTCATGCGGGGACGGGATAATTAGTATTCGAGTAGGGGCGATTATTAAAGACGGAGAAGTCCTGATGGTTGGGAATGGGAATGCGGATTATCTGTATCCTGTAGGAGGCCGCATTAAGTTCGGAGAAACGGTCGAAGAAGCTGTTATCCGCGAAGTCTTTGAAGAAACCGACGTACAGATAGATATCGAGCGAATGGCTTTCGTGCACGAAAACTATTTTTATGGGGTTTCCGCTATACATAACGGAACGCTGCTCTATGAAATATAGTTCGGAGAAATCGGAATTTTGTAATTGTGGGTGAATGAAGATGGATAAAGAGAAGAGCGAAACAACATCTTGTATCGATGAGATTGAGGCGAGAGTTTTCGAGAAACTGAAACAGCGTGGCTTTAAAAAGTATGGAAGAACTCTGCATAGGTTTGTTTCCGGAGATATTTCGCAGGTAATCAACTTTCAGTGCAGCCTGGCATGCTTCGCTGAAACACATCGGATGTGGGTCAATCTGGGAATCCGAGTTCCAGAGTGTTTTGACAGAGAATTCATTTCCTCAAACCCCATTAAAAAGTATTATCATGAATACGAGTGTTCAATTCGCTCAAGGTTGGGAAGCATTGATAACGAGAAGGATAATTGCTTCAATCTTCAAGGAGATATTAATGAAATCACAGCAGAGATCCTTGGTGATATTGAGAGCAAAGTCCTGCCAGTTTTTGACATCCTTTCAACAAGAGAGATGATTCTTGCCCATCGCAGAGAATATCCACAATTTGACAACATTCAGGGACACTTGATTCTTTTGGAAGAATCCATGATATATGGCCATTGGGGCAATCTGGATAAGGCCGAAGAACTATTTGAACAATATTATCAGACTGCTGTGGACAAGTATCATGATGCGATGATCAACGGACGCAAAGTATACCTGAAAAAGGGTGAGAGAATTGGTTATATGAATCAGGATATCACCGCTACAGAAGATGGGTATGTTACAATCTACGGCGAAAGTCATACGTATATAGATTATCTCGATAAACTGGCTGTAAAGCTTGGGTTTAGACAGAATTAATTAAACAGTTAACGTGGTACTTCTCCCCAGACATACATAAAGTTATTCAGTAGAAGACAGGTAATAGCAGGAATTATCCGCACTATGTTTCTCGCCTGGTAGGTGGTGGTCAACCGTCCGCCAGGCAAAACCTCTCGTTGAATTCCTACGTTTGATTCGATCAACTTAAATAAAAGCAATGAGACTTCCCGTATTCGCCGGCAGAATTTATTATGAGAATTATGACAAACAAAGAACTAAAGACGAGATATCCCAATAAATTGGCCTGGCATTAAAACAAATAGGAGATGATTATGAAAAAGAAAAGATTGATTTTATTCGTTCTTATTTCCATTTTATCCGTTTGCCTTACCAGCTGCATAATTATCCCATTACGTAAAAATTATGCCTATTCTGCCGATGAGGTTTCTAGTGTTCGTTTTTATGATTTGCGAGATAGTGGAAGCAGAACAAGCGGTTTTTTTGAAGAAGAAACACCTGTATGTACTCTGCCTGATGAACAAATTAAGGAGTTCTTGGCGGATTTTTCAAGAATTAAGTTTAAGGATTCCATAATAATTGTTTTGGCGGCTGTTGACCCAAGCTTTTCTTATGGTCCTTGGGTTGTTGAAATTGTATTTGCCGATGGCTCATATTCATTTTATTCAACTGGTGGGTTCGGTGAAACATTTAATGCCAACGGCGAGTGCGTCAAAACCAATCACTATTCTGCTGATGATGAAGATTTAGAAAAATTGATAGGCAAATACTACGAAAATGCGATCGTTGAAATGGGACGATCAGGCGAGTAGATAACAGGGAACACATTCCATGGTTCGGAAAGCACACACTCGATTCAACGGGATAATCGTCACTATTATGAAGATAATATTCTTAGGGAGAGAATATGATACAGACGACTCTAAACGAATTGCTCGGCGCTTTACTTCAACTGGTTGTATTTCTGCTGGTTCCCTTTATTTGGTGGCTGATCGGTTGGAGAAAAAAAGAGCATTTTATTAAATGGATTGGCCTTAAGAAACCGGAGAAGCCACAATCGATTGCAGCGACACTGCTGATCAGTGCAATTGCAATCACAATATACATAAGCGCTTCCATGCTGTGTATTAAGCGGCTTCCGGACGGGATAACACTTGCAGGAAGTCAGTTTTCCGGATTAGGGTATTCCGGAATTCCGGCAGCATTATTATATGGCTTTATTCGTACAGGACTATCCGAGGAAATCCTGTTTAGAGGATTTTTGCTAAAAAGAATCGCCAATAAGTTTGGTTTTGCGGTAGGAAATACGGTTCAGGCATTATGCTTCGGGATGCTGCATGGTGTTCCATTGGGAATCGCAACAGACAGTATACTTGTTGCTATTTCATTTACACTCTTACCCGGAGGTTTTGGCTGGTTTCAAGGATGGCTGAATGAGAAGAGATTTGGGGGTTCCATTTTGCCGAGCTGGTTGATTCACGGTACAATGAACTTCCTGATTACACTGATATCGCTATAATGAAGTGAATTCTTAGGGTTTAATAATCATAAGCCTGATCGTAAAGGAGTGAACCCATGAGTACGGAGATTTACTTTTTCTCAGGAACGGGAAACTCCTTATTTGCTGCCAGAGAGATCAAGCGGCTTATACCCGATGCAGAGATGATTCCTATCGTAAGCGCATTGAAGGAAAAGAACTTTGTCACGAAGGCTGAAAGTGTCGGGTTTGTCTTTCCTGTTCACGGCATGACCGTTCCGTTTCCGGTCAGACTTTTTCTAAAAAGAATAGATTCGGCATCGGCAAGCTATTTCTTCGCAGTGGCTACCCGCGGAGGCACGGTGTTTAAGGGTTTTCGCGTAATCAGGCGCGCACTTGGCAGGCAAGGCAAAAGACTGAATGCAAGCTCTCTGGTTGACATGGCTTCAAACGATCCCAAACTGTCCTTCTACTCGGAACCTACGAAGGAAGAACTTGGCCTGATTGAGGCAAAAGCGCTGGAAAAGATCAACGAGATTGCAGGAATCATCAGCAGCAGGGCGGAATACAATGGCGATGAGAAGACCGGGGAGACATTTTCGGGAAATCCGGTGTTGAACGGCTTTCTGGAAAAGTTGATTCCGTTCATGACTCATTTCCTGATGCAAACAATGGTGAAAAAGTATTTCTATGCGGACTCCAGGTGTACGGGGTGCGGAACATGCGAAAAGGTCTGCCCTTCACAGAGAGTAATCATGAAGGATGGGCGGCCATTGTGGCAGACGGATGTGCCCTGTTATTTCTGCTATGCCTGTTTAAATTACTGCCCTTTGAAGTCGGTCCAGATTCATTCGAAGATATGGATGAAGTCATATACACCTCAAAAGGGAAGATACTGCCATCCTTATGCAACTGCAAACGACATTGCCCGGCAAAAGTTACATTGACATCAATCCCACTCATAAGCAGAAGATCTGAAGTCAAAACCCGAAAAAGTCTCGCTGAGTTTGGTTTTTCTGCAAAGGTAATTCATATCCAATCCTTCCATTTGACAAATAAGTAATCTTTGCTATGATTGCCTTAATAAAAACAAATAAGGAGGATTATTATGTCACGATATACCAACACAATCAAATCATCGTTACCGGTCGAGGCTGTCGCCAATGTGACGGAGCAATATTTGCGTGGAGAGGGTTTTGCGTTGTCCATTATCGACGGACAACAGGTCTGGAAGAAGGGGATGGGGATTCTGACGGGACCGCAGATGATCCTTGTCGGGATTGTTCCCGGATCCATTCGCATTGAAGCGTGGATAAAGTTTGCGCTTCTGCCAGGTGTCTACGTCGGTGAAATGGGGTTGGATGGATTCGTAGGCGGGATTCCGAAGCAGGCGCTTAAGAGTCGTGTGAAGGAGCTGGAAAAAAGACTCAGCTGATCGGGGCGTCTCAAAGACAATAAATCACCGAACCGCCGTTTCTTTCCTTTCCGTCGATCTTCCTGTTCTCGTACCATAATGGCTATACCACACTCCTTCATATTTACTCTCCATTTGTTAACTGTCGCTAGTCAACACTGTAGGGCATGTGAGGGAGGGTGGTCATTTTTATTCCGGCTGTTCCCGGTCAATTATCGCTCGGCTTATATGGTCAATTTTAGCCCGGCGGCCACACATTTGGGCCGGAAAATTTCCCGACGATGAAGACGTTGGAGAAGCAAGAAGAGAAATACTTGCAACGAGAAGAAGAAAGGCTAAATAGTTATGGCAAAAAAGAAAAACAACCGCGATGACACACCAATTATAATCATTATTTGTTTTGCGATTGCAACAGTAGTGCTTTGTATGGCTGTCACTACACCAAATGTCAAATATGAAGATTTGACTACAACATACGCCGTAGTAGATAATTTCCATGTTCATCACCATACAAGAACAGGCGATTCTGCCCACTTAATAACCGAGGATGGAACAGAATATCGTGTTAACGGTCACTATTATCCAGAAAAAGAAACAAGCGCCAAACTGGTTAAAGGGACATATGTGGAAATCAAATATTACAAGAACAACACTTTGTTCAACGGTAATATAAAGTGTGCGCAAGAAGTATCGGCTTGGGGCAAAGTTGTTGTTTCATACGAAAACGATTTTATTCCCAGTGTGATACTAATGGGCTTCTTCATTCTTCTTTTCACATTGGCAGGCGTTGCTCTCTTACGGTTCTACATAAAGCGGATTACAAAAAGAAGCAGCGTTATATGAAAAGCAATGATAAATAGAAGAATTGTAAATCCGTTACAGTTTACGTGTATTTCCTCGTTGAATAGTCACTTTGAGTGTTAGTCGACGGTTATGTAGAATACGAGCCAGGCTATATAAAGAAATCATTATTGCAGATTCGTCAATCGAAATACACCAAATGTGTCAACTGAAAATGCAAGCTTTTGGTGCTGCTTTGATTGTTGGCCCTAAAGGCTGCGGTAAGACAACGACAGCTAAACAGCAAGCAAAAAGCTATATTGAGTTTCAAGATGAGGACGAACGGGAAAACGATCTGCTTTTCGCAAACACACATCCATCCGATTTGTTGAAAGGTTTGAAGCCGCGCCTGTTTGACGAATGGCAGGATACTCCTCATACCGGCACAATCAGAATATCCGGAATGAAAATGTATCCGATGAGTCTTTACGAAAGCAAAGAGTCTATTGATGATATAAAGTCTGCTGGATTATGAACTGATTTGCTTATCGACTTTCTCTTGCAATAAAAATAGAGTTGTGCCAAAATAGTTAGGAAACTAACTATAATAGGAGGCAGAGCAATGTTTGTTTATAAATACATAAGTCAACTGGCGAACGGACAGAGAAGACTAATTGATAGTCTTGCAGCAAAAAAGGCGTATAGCGGCGCACAAGGTAAAGTTATTCACTATCTTTTTAACAACAGGGATAAAACAATATATCAAAAAGAGATAGAAAAGTCATTTGCTTTAAGGGCATCAACAGCAACAGAGCTTATCAAATCATTGGAAAATAAGGGAGTAATAAAGCGAGTGCCTAGCAAGGAAGATGCCAGGTTCAAAGAAATTACTCTTACAGAGAAGGCAGATGAATACAAAGAGGATGTTTGTCATGACATGGAAATGCTTGAGGAAAAACTGACATCTAAAATCAGTAAAGAAGAATTAGTTTGCTGGTTAGCGATTACAAATAAAATGTTGGCGAATTTAGGAGAAATGGATAATGAAAAGTAAAGGGAATTTGGGTGTAAGGATACTGTTTTATTTAGGGGGACTTTTATTAATGACACTAGGGGTAGCACTTTCTGTGAAGTCTGATCTGGGTGTATCCCCAATTAGTTCTATTCCATACACTGTTACGTGTGTAACAGGAATGGATTTGGGCGCGGCAACGATTTTATTTTCTATTTTCATGGTAATTCTGCAAATAATATTATTACGTAAGAAGTTCAAGATAATAAACCTGTTACAGCTGCCAATTGGAATAATGTTTGGATTATTATTATCATTTTGCTGTAGTTTGATGGTTTATTTGCCTGAACCTTCGGGGATGATTATGAAACTTGTTTTGATGCTAATCAGTACGCTTATTGTTGCATTAGGAGTTTTTGTGTATGTTCCTGCGGGTTTTGTTCCGTTGGCGCCAGAAGGTGCAATGTTAGCAATTTGCAAAATAACGAAATTTAAATTTCCCAATGTAAAACTTTGCTCAGATATTACTATGGTAGTTGTTTCAGGCATTACGTGTCTTGTTGTCATTAAAGAACTTGGAAGTGTGGGAATAGGAACCATTATAGCGGCGGTACTTGTTGGAAATGAAGTTAAGCTGATGACGAAGTTCTTTGGAAAAAGAAGAGATAAATTGCTGGGAGTAAATTTTGATTCGGATTGCGAAAAGCGAGATGATGGCTCTGATGCCACGGTCATAGGCTGAGACTATAGACAACAAAATTAAGCGGATGCACTTGAAATGAACGAGAATACTTTCAAGAAATTGGGAACCACGAAGAAATATAGCTTATATCAAAGGATGGAATTTTTCGCATGTTTATGGACGATATGAACTTGGATGAGCGTGTTTGAGTAGGTTGAACTTCTATTCATGAATGAACGGTTCTGATTCCCATCAAGGATGGCTATAGCGATTGCCGGAAGCGACTACCGGCAATTGTTGCATTTAATAATGGAGTTGTTTACAATATTTAACATAAGACGGAAATATAAGAGACAGCGGACCTGGATTTGAAGGTCCCGTCTGAATGTTTCGACGGCCCGATTTCCACATAAAAGCAAAGCGTAACGAGTAGGTATAAGAATGGAAAAGACAAACAAAAAAATAAATGTGCTCATGGTGTCACTTGCGATTCTTTGCTTTCAGGTGCTGTATTACCAGCTGACGATTGTGCTGATTCAGAAGAGTGCAGAAGTGCTTCCTTTTATGACGAATGATTGCTATCTGATGATCCATCATACCTATGAATTCTTGCTTGTATTTCTGCTCACATTGCTGATAAGCAAGTTTTCGCGCATAGACTTCGGTTACCATATTAAGGACTGGAAAAAGGGACTTGGGTGGTGTGGTATCGCTGTTGCTTCTTCGATTGCATTACAGATTATTCTTAACATCGTCGATGGTTCCTGGGGGATTCATTTTCAGGCGGATACGTTTGTTTTTCAGCTTTTCTTCTCGGGACTTGGTGAAGAAGTATTGTTCAGATCTATACCGCTTGCGATCTTGCCGCTTGTATGGGGCGATGAGCTGAGCATTAGGATAGGATCCAAACACAAAGTATATATGGATGTTCTGATATCAGCACTGTTCTTTTCCCTGGCACACATTTCCTTTCAATTCGGTGTGAATGGTATCAGCTACAGTTGGGTGCAGCTTGGCAATGCCTTTTTGATGGGGATTTTCTTTGGAATGGTGTATAAGAAGACGAACAGTGTGTGGACATGTATGTTCTTACATGGCATCGTGAATATTATAGTCGTAACGACTTAATCCAATAATCGAAAAGTCATGTCCCGTACGTTTCCTATGATTACAACCGATATATCTCAGCCAGAGATGACCGTTTCTGCATAGACTATATATCGATTGAGACTGGATGCCTCGAACAATAATTGCATGATTTGACCTGTAATGTTTAGCGCATGGAGTTCTCGAAAAAGTATTTCTATAATCCATTGAGTGGTTCCTTTTACAAAGCCAGAACATGGACCTTGAACAAACCTGGCTCCTGTTTCATTATGATGATAACCTATGACAATGAAAAAGGAAGTCAGGAGATGAGGTATGAAAATGGAGTTAGAAATTAAACAACTGAATCAGAAAATACAGCCGCTTGGTATGGGATGCTGGGCCATTGGCGGGACGTGGGGACCGGAAGGTCTTCCCCTTGGCTGGTCGACCGTTGATGATCAGGATTCCATCAAAGCATTGAGACATGCGTATGACAGGGGAATCACATTATTTGACACGGCTGCCACGTATGGCTACGGGCATAGCGAAGAAGTCGTTGGCGAGGCGCTGCAGGATGTGAGAAGCAAGGTTCTGATTGCGACCAAGTTTGGATGTCCCTGTGATGATGTTAAAAGAGAAGGTCGGGGAGAAAGCGTTGAGAGGGATTCGATTATCAAGGAATGCCATGACTCGCTGAGAAGACTTCGTACAGATTATATCGATATTTATCAGCTTCACATACAGGCAGTAGGAATCGACCAGATTGATGGTGTTGTGGAGACACTTGAAATTCTTAAGCAAAGGGGTGACATCCGGAGCTATGGATGGAGTGTGGATGCTCCCGCCAAAGCAGAGGCCATTTTATGGTATCCTGCCTGCAGCGCCATTCAATTTGACTTGAACATTTTCGCGAATAATGAGGAAATGATTCAGCTCATCGATAGAAAGCAAGTTATGGGGCTAAACAGGCAGCCATTGGCAATGGGTCTTCTGTCCGGAAAGTATGACAAGAACAGCAGACTGCCAAACGATGATATCCGTTCCGGATCTTTGGATTGGATGATCTATTTTAATCAGGGAATTCCCAATCAGAAATTGCTTGGCAAGCTCGAAGCGATTCGGGAGATTATCACATCCGGCGGGCGTACAATGGTACAGGGCGCGTTGGCGTGGAATTGGGCAAGAAGTGAGCATATGGTACCGATTCCCGGATTCAAGAATGTAAAGCAGGTCGAAGATAATATCAGGGCACTTGAGTTCGGACCTTTAACCAAGAGTCAGATGGAAGAAGTAATTGCGATTGTAAAAGAGTAGATAGCTGAGGCTGTATGTTTACGAATATCGACAGGAATTCGAAAGTTCCTTTGAAAAAGCAGATTTACGATACGATCATCGAGGACATCCTTGCCGGAAGGCGAAGGGCCGGTGAGAAAATGCCCTCTACCAGAATGTTGGCCGATTCCCTTGGCGTGGCAAGAAATGTCATGGTGGAAGTATACGAGCAGCTGACTTCAGAGGGCTATCTGGACGTGGTGAGGGGAAAGGGAACTTTTATATCGTCCGTTGAGATCAGGCAGATTCCATATCGGGAGACAAAAGAAGAGGTTATTCCACGCGTTCGGAAAAGGGATGTGATTTCATTCGAATGTGGAATACCGGATTTGCGAAGTTTCCCTCGAAATGTCTGGGCCGGGTATCTAAAGGAAAGTATGCTTGAGATGACTGCCCGGGAATGTGGCTACAACCACATTCTTGGGTACAAGCCTCTCAGGATCGAGATCGCGAATTATTTGCGGAACTATAAGGGCATTTCCTGTAGCAGTTCCCAGGTTTTTGTTACGGCTGGAACAACAGATGCCATCGAATTTCTGTCTCTTCTATTTCGCAGTCGGAGGCCAAACTTCATAGGCGAAGAAGTTACGGTACCCTTCATTCCTGATATTTTTCGATTGCAGGGATATCATATGAAAACAATTGCCGTGGATGAGGAAGGGATATCCCTGGAAGAACTGGAGGATGTTCCCGATTCATTGCTATGTGTTTCACCCTCACACCAGTTCCCACTGGGAGGAACTCTCTCGTTTGAAAGAAGAAAAGGGATTTGCGATTGGCTTGTAAGGAATGATAATTATCTTATAGAGGATGACTATGACAGTGAATTCCGATATAAAGGTGCCTCCGTGAATTCGTTGTATCAGCTTGCCCCGGATCATGTCCTGCATCTTGGGACTTTTAGTAAGACATTAATGCCGGCTTTACGGCTGGGATACATGGTAGTACCGGTAACGTTACTCGAAGAAGCCAGAGATCTGAGGTTTCTATTGAAAAATAGAATCGATCTGGTTAACCAGATTGCGTTATATAAATTTATGGCCTCCTCCCGATATACCAAGCATATCTTTAAAATGAAAAAGATTTATAAGAGCAGAATGATATATATTACCGGCAGACTTAAGGAACTTTTCGGGGAAGAAATCCATATATATGGAGAAAACTCCGGGCTCCATATCGCGGTCCGTTTTCTAAAACACCGCTTTGACAGGCATTTTTCGCGAAAACTTATACAGAATGGTCTATCCGTCGACCTGCTGACGGATTACCGGCAAAATCCGTCCGGGGATACGGACACCTTAATATTCGGATTTGGCAATTTGGATCGGAATGAAATCGAAGACGGCTTGCAGCGGCTGAAAGAAACGATATGATTGCATGTCCGGATTCGGGTGAGTAATCCGTGACAAAATGAGCTGGCTTTTTCCGGTGAGCGAGATCCAGCAGTCCGGAGATACAATAATCGTTGCATTATGGCGATTTTAGTCCGGCGGTTACAATACCGCCGTTAGCCAACGGAGAGCAACCGTTGCGGATCGCCCTCCTTGATGGGAATCAGAATCATTCGTCAATAAATAGAAGTTCAACCTACTCAAATACACTCAGATGTTGATTGAGTAGGGTTGTCAATGATAAGAAACGCCCTTCGGGGCACCGGCGTACCTACTCAAACGCGCTTAGATGGCGATTGAGTAGGCTCGTCAATGAACTAAGCCAAAGTGCCTATTTATTGGGCGCTTCTTTTGTCGATATTTATCAGTAATTGTCGAAATATGATTGATTTCTCGACAAACTTTGGAATTAGAATAAGTACAATTTACGACCTGATTCAAAAATTTATCTTGCATCTCACGTTACGTCATAGCGCATGATAATGCTGTGGGAAGGTGGCGTTGATGATGATTGTAAATGAAGTATCAAAATTAATGGGAATAAGCATCAGGACCTTACATTATTATGATGAGATCGGGTTGTTGAAGCCAGATTGCATTACAGCGGCAGGTCATAGAATATATTCAGATAAGAATATAGTTACTTTAAAAGAAATATTGCTATTTAGGGAGTTGGGGATACCCCTTAAAGGAATCAAAAAAATTCTTGCCAGCCCTGATTATGATGCTAAACAAGTCATGGAAGCACAGAAGCAACTATTGATAATAAAACGAAACAGGTTGAATCATTTGATAGAAAGCGTCAGCGAGTTAAATTACGGTATCGACGAAAGTGAGTTGAATATAAGCGAAACAGAATGGGAACTCGTATGGAATGAAATTTATCATAAGCAGGGGGAAGTCCAGAAAGGGATACTATCTACAGTAGTAGATGCTGAAAAATGTTTCAAAGAGCGTAAGGTGAAGAAAGTATTGGATTTGGGATGCGGAATGGGAAGACATTCCATTTATCTTAAAGAGGCGGGGTTCGAAGTAACCGCCTGCGATATATCAGAAAAGGCAGTTGAAACCACAAAAAAGAAGTTTGAAAGTTTGGGATATCAGCTGGACGCATCCGTCTGTGATATGCGAAAACTGCCCTTCAAGAAGAATACTTTTGATGCCGTTTTATGTGTATGGACATCCGGGCACGGAACTTTACAGGATATGAAGAAGCACGCGGCCGAAATGCTTAGGGTGGTGAAAGAGGACGGCATTCTTTTTGTTGATTATCCATCCATAGAGGATGAAAGATATGGGATAGGGAATGAAATAGAAGCCAATACTTTTTTAGACAATATGCCCGGCGAAGAAAAAATACCTCACCACTATTCCGATGTCAATGAAATAGAAGAAGTTTATAAGGGGTATAAAAAGGAGATTACTCCTTATACATATGATTTTTCCGACAAATGGAACAATGAGCATCATATTAAAGCTTATGTTTGTACGATAGAAAAAAGGGCGAGAGTATCAACGTGATTTATAGACGCCGAAATCTTCCGGGATTATAATATGTTAAAAAGAATTGACATTCTCGCAGACATGCGGTTCTGAAGATAACCTGCTCACCCGGTTAACATTCACTTGAAATCGAGAAAATTTACGGCACGCGGTGTCGCTTTTTCGACAAGGATAGTCCTTTGGAGGATTTTGTATGAGAAGAAAGGTATTGATCTTTTCTGCATTGCTGTTATGCCTTGTGATGTTACTGTCCTCTTGCAGTCTGGATATATTCAAAGAAACCACAGAGCCGGAGGCGCCAGTGGAAACGACGGAAGCAACGGAAACCGTCCCGACGACCGAAGCTTCGGTCATCCCGTCCGAGACCGAGCCTCCGATCGAGGGAGCACCTGAATATCTGGACACCTTGCCGATTATCGATTATGCGCTCCTTTTTCTGGAGATGGAATACGATGATTCGGAAACGTATACCGGACGGGCGACATATGACATGAACGGGGACAACACGATCGATGACATCCGGATCGAGGTCAATGAACCGGCGATGAACTTGAACGTCTTGATCAACGGAGTTTCGAAGAGCCTTACAATCGATTATGTCACCGTTGCTTTTTTGATTGATATCGATCGCGGAGACGATTATATCGACCTTTTCGTGCAGGACAGCGGGCCGAGCGATGATCCGGTCAGTCATATTTTTCGATATGACGGAACTTCCATCACGCATCTCGGAGATATTCTGGGATCTCTTCGCTGTAATCGTCAGGGACAGATCATCTCCGGAGTAGGATACAGTTGGTACACCTTGCCGGTCATGGTTTATTCCTGGGTTGAGATTGTGAGCGGTTCGATCCTATATCAGACGGTGGAACGGGATACGTATATCGGCCAAACTTTTGGGTTCCGGCGTGAGATCGGAAATAATTACGGTAGCTGGATGGAGGAGACCACGACGATTCCGGCTTATGATGCATCTCCATTTGGGCCGGCTGCGACGAATATTATCGTCCCCGCAGGCTATGAATTTACGATTCTGGATGTTTCCGAATTTGAAATCGGCACTTCGCCGAACTGGTATTATATTCAACTGGAAGATGGCAGGACCGGTGTTTTCTATTACATGAAAGGCGATTGACAGTTAAACCTCGCAATACGCTTTTAGAAATTATCGAAAAGCGCAAAAAATGCAATTGAGATCGCCTTCAGTTATGACGTACTTCCGGTTGAATTTGTATATATTCTTCTATATTATGAAGATATGAAAAAGTATGAAGATATCTCAATCGCATTATTGCTGCATGATTTTCACAATGAATACAGTGTCACCGTTTATAAGGGGGCTATTTCTGCTGCCTCGGAACTGGGAATTTCGGTCGTAACTTTTGGCGTCGGCTCTTTTGAAAGCCCTATTCAGAATATGGAAATGAGAACCCGGCTGTTTTCTTTGGTCAATCCCAATGACTTTGACGGGATATTTTATGTTTCTTCTTCTCTTTCCAATTATATCGGTGTGGAGCGTTTTCTTGATTATGCGGCGAGTATGGGTGATATACCTTCAGCGCATGTAGGCATCCGACGCGACTCGCTTTTGACCTTCGGCATTGACAATTATTCCGGTATGTATGATGCGGTCAATCATTTGATAACGGAGCATGGCCGCAAAAAGATTGCCTATATTAGTGGAACGCATGGTGTTTATGAAGCTGACGTGAGGTTCAAGGCTTATAAGCAGGCTCTGATCGATAATAATATTGCGTACGATGAGCGCTATGTCTATGATGGATCTTTTCTTCGCGAGGACGGTGTTTCGGCGGTTAAGGCTTTTTTAGACGAGCGAAAAATTGTAATCGATGGTTTGGTGGGGGCCAATGATCATATGGCCTTGTACGCCATGAAGGAATTGCAAAACAGGGGCATTTCTGTACCGGAACAGGTGAGTATTGTCGGTTTTGACGATTTGTCCAGTGCCAGAAGCTGTACGCCGGCGTTGACGACGGTCCATCAGTCCGCCTTCGAATTGGCCTCTTTTGCCATGCGTCGTCTTGCCGAAGGCATCCGTGATGACAAAATAGAGATGCGGCACGAGCAGTTGCCTGCGCGATTGACCGTGCGACAATCCTGCGGCTGCCAAGCCGGTACGGCAGCACACTGTGCTGCCAATAGTGAAGAGTCACCTGACACATTGTCAGAGAAGGACAGAAGCGAATGGGAAGAGCAGAGATCCTTTGTGAATCTTATGACGCGGGACATGATTGGAAATTTTGAAATAGATGAGATTCTTTCGGTTCTGAATGGCCATCTGAATTATCTTGGCATTCGTGATTTTTCATTGTCTCAGTATGTAGGGCAGGGTCAGGCGGAGATTTTATTCGATCAGACCGGTCACCGCGGAGAAAAATTTCCGGAAAAACAACTGATCAGCGGCGGTCTTGCCCGTTTGCCTCGTCCCTATTATCGTCATGTTTTGCCGCTTTTCTATCGGGGGGAGCATATTGGTTTTTTTGTTTCCGATGCAGGATCGAAAGATGTTCCTGTTCTTGAGATTATCAGAGACCACCTTTCCAGTGCATTGAAGGGTGCGCGCCTTCTGGAAACGGCCAAGAGACATGCTGATTACTTGCGAATCGAGGTTGAGCAGCGGACCAAAGAGTTGGCAGAACGCACGATTGAGCTGGAAAAAGCTCTGGATGTTGTGCAGGAGACCAGCGAAAAGCTGGAGCGCTTATCGGTTATGGATGAGTTAACCGGTCTTTATAACCGACGCGGCTTTTTGACTCTTGCCAAACAGCAGATCTCCTTGAAAGAGCGGAATAACAATGATCTATTGCTGGTTTTTTTCGATATTGACGGCTTGAAAAAGATCAATGACACATTGGGGCACTCGGTTGGCGATTACGCCATTATGTCTTTATCCAATCTGCTGAGAAAGGCTTTTCGCAGTTCTGACATTATTGCCCGTATTGGCGGCGATGAGTTCGTCATTTTGGCCATTGAATGTTCCATCCGTGAATATATAAAAATCAAGAGCCGGCTGGATCATTCTATTGAAGAGTTCAATGCATCGAATGATCAACCGTTCCAGTTATCTGTCTCCGCAGGTGCCGCTCCATGCGACCCCGAAACGAAATTTACCATTGAGCAATTAATGGAAGAGGCGGATGCCGAACTCTATAAAGAAAAAAAGAGAAAAAAGCACCTCTAAGCGAGCGCTTTTTGTTCCTTGTGGAGACGGTAGTATTGACGCCAATATAGATATAATATGTATTTATAAATAATCCGGAGGCGAAAAGCATGCTCGATAAAAAGAAGAATATAAAATACATGATTTATATCTGCATGGGAATCATGATGCTTGTAACGACAGGCATCGCTTATCTTCCTGGAATTGTAGCAAACGGCATGTACGAATTTGAGTTAACATTTCTTTCCAATACTCTTACGGGACTTGCCTTTTTAACCGGCGGCATCCTTGGTCTTGTGCGGAAAATGGAGCTTCCAAGGATATTGTATCTGAATACAACCGTCCTTCTGGCGCTGGTATTTCTGACATGTATGGCATTCCTTCGTGAGATGAATTTTTCGGGGGCATTCATTTTCCTGCACGTTATTAATCCAATTCTTGCAATACTCGTTTTTGTGATTCTCACGCCAGATGGGAGAACACTGAAAAGAATCGAGATTCTCTCAACCTTGTTCTTCCCGATCATCTATCTTGTGTATGCGATTACATATGGTCTGCTGTCGGGGAACTGGCTGTACGGATTTATCAATGTCGATAACAAAGGAGTCGTGTTTGTATCGATTGTATGCGGAATTATGGCTGTGGGGATTCTTTTTGTAAGTCTCCTGTTAAATGGAATTAGCCAGATACTATATAAAAAAGTCATGCAGGAGACGTAAAACCAGATGCTATGTTACAGAGAAATGAGCATTAGGAAAGCTGAAGGAAGAATTTTATCCGTTTACGGCAGAAATTCTTTATATAGGCATCAAGGATTTTCTTCTGGACTCGAATGCCATCAATGCGTAATGGGAAAATAGCGTCAGGGAGAAGAAGCAAAATACACGGATCGAAGGATATTTTTCATTCTATAACAGCCACTCCACTTGTTGGAAACGGAAGCTATATCGAGATTTTGCCATGTGCTGAGCTGCTTCCTTATATAACGAAGGAATTTGTGCCGGTACTTTCTGGAGGAACTTCTTTTCGCGAAAAGTGGAAATTGCCAACCGATATTTCCTGCAAAAGTTGGATGAAGCGACCGTAAACTATGACTTAATGAACGCGGCAGCGATCATTTTACGAACGAAGGGGACGGTTCGAACATCCAATAAAGAGTGTGCTGTAAAACAGTATGATCAAGAAAACACACCGGGAGGAACGGGGATATGAAATTCTCCAGTACATTGATAGCAGTTCGAGATATGGAGAGTTCTCTAAAATTTTATAAGGATTTGTTTGATCAGGATGTTGTTCTGGATTTGGGATGGTGTAAAACTTTAAGCTGCGGATTGACTTTGCAGTACAATTTCGACCAGATAGCCGGGTTTGACGCCGGTACTATGAAATTCAAGTCAAACACCATGGAGCTGTATTTTGAGACCGAGGATTTTGATGGATTTATAGAACTGCTCAAAAAACACCCGGAGGTTGAGAGGGTTCACGATCCGAAGACGTATCCATGGCTGCAGCGCAGTATTCATTTCTATGATCCGTCTGGTCATATGATTGAGGTAGGGGAAAGCATGGAAAGCGTGGCTCACCATGAATTTGAGAAGGGACATACCGCAGAGGAAATCGCGCAGATGACAGAGCATCCGATCGAGCTCGTGAAAGAATGGGAAGTGAGCTATTTGGAGAAACATAAGGCGATCAGTGTTTGCGGAACAGACTGCTCTACATGCGGCTGCTTCGGGACGCTCTGCAAGGGATGCAATGAATGCGAAGGCAAGGTGTTTCATTCACCGGATGGGTGCTCGATTTATACATGTGTTCGGAATGAGAAGAAGCTTCATGACTGCGGGAAGTGTGAGAAGCTTCCCTGCGAGATTTGGCAGAAAACAAGGGATCCGAAATTCAGTGATGAGGAATTCAGAGCTAACGTTGCTGCGCGTGTACAGGCTTTGGAGCAGCACTAGGACTATGCGCTTAGGCTTCTTGTGTAATCGTTTATGTGTCCGGTTGTAAAGTTCTGTCCGTCCGCCTGACAAAGGTCGGTTACTCCGCCATTGCAAACATGCTCTTTGCTCTTGCGGGAACATGATATTATTAACTGTATCAGGTCAGTATATTGTGACCGTGCTTAACCAGGAGGATTATACGATGGCTCTAGTCCCGCTCAAATGCCCGAAATGTGGAAGAAGCATCCAACTCGATGACCAACAGGAAACATGCATCTGTGAATACTGCGGTTCTCAGTTTGCTTTTCAGGAAGCAGCCCGGAAATACGTGGCTGAGCTTGCTGGCAAACAGACGCCGTCCGGGACTCCGGCATTCAGCACCGAGCCGATTCCCGGATATGATTTGCCGGAGAAAACCGTCCTGGCAATCCGTCTACTGGTTGCCAACAAGCAAAAAATCGAGGCGATTAAGCTTTTTCGCGAAAATACAGATACCGGTCTGAAAGAAGCGAAAGACGTGATTGACCGGATCGAAACCACTCCGCTTACTGCCGATCCGGCCATGCAGAATTCCGGCAAGATCCTTTTTCAAGAAACCACGACAGGCGCGCCGGATTCGACAACGATACCCGGGTACACGTTGGATTCGAATACCGTGAATGAAATTCTTTCCTGTCTTGCGAAAAACCAGAAGATTGCCGCTATTAAGGCATTCCGGGAGGCAACAGATACCGGTCTGAAAGAAGCCAAAGATGCAATCGACAGTCTCGATTTAAGGCAGCCGCAACGGAATTCATCAACCAGCAATACTTCGCCCGGAAGCAGAACCGATGACCCGTCCCTTAAGGTGTCAAAATGCTATATTGCCACAGCCGTATACGGTTCTTATGATGCCCCCGAAGTACTTGTTCTTCGCAGGTTCCGTGACGAGGTACTATCGAAATCCATGCCCGGCAGGGCATTCATCCGCAGCTATTATGCCGTGAGCCCGCCGGTTGCGCGCCGTCTCGAGAATGCCGGCCGGATAAACCGGCTGGTCAGGCGCATGCTGGACAAAATCGTGCATAGACTGGATACAGGTGCAGGAAGTTAATTTATTTCACGATAGCCCGTATACAACAGCAGCGATTGCCGGTGTTGAAACAAGAACGTATGTTTGGTATAATGCGTGAAAAGCTTGATGAATGTCACTGGTTAATGTTAGCGAACATATTAAGCATATATTTGAAGAAGGTGAACTTGATGAGAAGTCAGTTGTTCGGAAATTCCGAACAACTGCCAGTGACGGAAAGAATTATGACGAAGCAAACCGGCTGTTTATTAAGATGATTTGCTTGGGAGAGGAAGCGGCGTGGAAGAAATGAATCGCGTATATATAGCAATCGACCTGAAGTCTTTCTATGCTTCTGTTGAGTGTGTTGAACGCGGTCTTGACCCCATGAACACCAATCTTGTAGTCGCCGATGCCAGCCGCACAGAAAAGACGATTTGCCTTGCTGTTTCACCGTCGCTCAAATCCTATGGAATCCCCGGTCGGGCAAGGCTGTTTGAAGCTGTACAGAAAGTCAAAGAAGCGAACGCACTGCGTCAGCAGACAGCGCCGGGGCGTAAGCTCGCCGGAGAATCCTATGACAATGCACTGCTGAAGTCTTCGCCTGAATTGACGATTTCCTATATAATTGCGCCGCCTCGTATGGCTCTGTATATGGAATACAGCACGAGGATTTACAACATTTACTTAAAATACGTGGCCCCTCAGGATATCCATGTTTACTCCGTCGATGAAGTGTTCATTGATGTCACAAATTACCTGGCAGCCAGGCATCTCACACCCAGGGAGATGACCATGATGATGATCCATGACGTCCTCAAGACGACCGGTATTACGGCGACAGCCGGAATAGGAACCAATCTTTATCTTGCTAAAATTGCAATGGACATTCAGGCGAAGCATATCCAACCGGATCAAGACGGGGTGCGTATTGCGGAGCTCGATGAACAAAGCTACCGTCAACTCCTCTGGACGCACCGTCCGCTTACGGATTTCTGGCGTGTCGGGCGTGGCTATGCCAGGAAGCTGGAAGAACAAGGTATGTATACCATGGGCGATGTAGCAAGATGCTCTGCCGGAAAACCCGATGAGTACTATAACGAAGAGTTGCTTTTCAGGCTCTTTGGGATAAACGCGGAACTTCTGATTGACCACGCATGGGGCTGGGAGCCTTGCACGATAGCCGATGTTAAAGCATATAAGCCCGCCGGCAAAAGTATAAGTTCCGGACAGGTACTTCAAAGTCCCTATGCTTTTGATAAAGCAAAACTGATTGTGCGGGAAATGACGGACCTTCTCGTTCTGGATTTAGTGGACAAGGGTCTTGTAACGGATCAGATGGTTTTGACGATAGGATATGATATTGAAAATCTCACAGATCCAGAGATCAGTAAATCCTATCATGGCGAGGTCACAACAGACCATTATGGCCGCAAAATTCCCAAACACGCACAGGGCACCGCAAACCTAAGCCGCCGGACATCCTCTGCGATGCTCATCATGGATGCGGTTATGGCGCTGTTTGACCGTGTAGCAGATAGGAATTTGCTGGTCAGAAGAATCAATATCACAGCGAATCATGCGGCCGATGAACGCTCTGTCACCTCTGTCAAAAACCCCGGCTCATTCGAGCAGCTGGACATGTTTACCGATTATGAAGCTGTTCAGAAGAAAGTCGATGAGGAAGAAAAAGCTCTGATGCGCGAAAAGAAGATGCAGGAGGCTGTTATTGAGATTAAGAAGAAGTTCGGCAAAAATGCTGTTCTCAAGGGTATGAACCTTGAGGAGGGCGCCACAACCGCTTCCCGCAACCGGCAGATTGGAGGACATAAGGCATAATGAATCCAAAAGATGGAATTACAAACTCATACGATGACATCATTGATTTACCGCATCACACCTCCACAACGCACCCGCATATGTCCGCATTTGATCGGGCGGCACAGTTCTCCCCGTTTGCTGCTCTCACAGGACACGATGCCGCTATCACGGAAACTGCGCGGTTAACACAAACACGAGTTGAGTTGGATGAATACAGTAAGGCAGATTTGAACCGGAGACTGTGCATCCTTCAAGACCGGATGGACGAACAGCCGGAAGTCTCCATTACCTATTTTCAACCGGATATAAAGAAGTCAGGCGGCGCATACATTACGGCAGCCGGATGCATAAAGAAAATGGTGGAGTATGAGCGGGCGGTGGTAATGCAGGACGATACGAGAATCCCGATCGATCAGATTATCGCGGTCGACGGTGAATGGTTCGATACAACCGTATGAAGCAAGGGAGGCAATCAATTATATGGTGGATGATGAATACAAAAAGGCTGAATATAATGCATTCGGCCCGTGGATCTTGGAAATAACGGACCAATACCCGCTGCCTCCTTTATTTATTCCGTATTATAAAGATGACGGCACTGACCTGATGAGGATCAAAATACCCAGGGATATTGAACGCAGGAAAGCGAATCAGGATATGGATTTGTATGATTATGTCATTGGATTATACGAAGATCATATTTACATTTTGGAACGTCTCGAAAAGGATGTTAAGGAGACAGTGATTTTATATGCTGAAATGGAAGCTCTGGAAAACTTTGTAGATATTCTTGCAGGCAAATTTACTATTTTCTTGAACGATAGAAAAGTCCTTATTCCATACAATGCCGTATCCAAGGAAATCGTCAACAGCATGATAAAAATTATACGAGACCGGTATACTGTAAAATCGTATCAAAGACTCCGGAGTCCGTATAATTGTGTTAGTGAAAAAAACATCATCAAAGAGATCCGATACATAAATTTACTGGATGAAATGCGGGCGGACAAGGAGAATTTTGACATTGCTGTTATTCAGCCTTCCCTTATGTTACATAGAATGAATCGAGGAATAATACAAAAAGCCATGCAATTTCTTAACAGCGAGAGGTTAATAGGTTCGCTTCATTTGGCCAATCAGAGCGAAATATTGGTAATAAGCAGAGGGAAGCCATTCAAAACACGTTGGGATGTTGTTCCCTGCCATTCCCATTCCCATCTTTATATCCCCATAGAAAAGCTTCAGAGCATCCTTTTCCAAAAAGATGATTGCTTCGACAACTTGCGGAGATTATCCATGAAAACAAACAACTATACTTTCCTGTTCTATTTCGATGATAGCAATAAAGAGTCTCAGGATTATTACAGGAATTTAATCGGCCTGGCAATCACCTGATGCCGGATCACGGAAAAACTGAGACAGAAGCAGGAACGTATAATGCCGTAAATGGCATATAAACCAGAATTGAGAGTTGTAATGTGCAATCTGTTGCACATTGTCTGACTTTGCGTTGTGATGTGTGAAGAGAACACGATTTTTCGTATTTGCAGGGATAGAGTTGAAATGAATAGGTAAGTATTTGTCATCTCACAGCGCTTTGTCCGAACTTGCTGCAAGGCTAAAAGCATATAGAATTGATTTTCCTTTAGAAGAGGGGACCCAATATGTGTCCTTTGAATACGATAAGGTGACATACGTTCGGGGGATCGTGCGGGTAACAATAGAGAAAGGGTTATTTTTCGTATATGGCCGCTATATCCTGTATTCTGCGCTTCATTTCGGTGCGGATATGTAAAGGCTCCAAGCACTCGCATTTATCCCCGAAACTGAAAAGGATATTGTAGTAGAATTCGTTCTCAATGAAAGGAAAACGAACAATATAATGCTCATCACCGTCCGGCGAAAAGTGTTCGTTCGTGCAATAATCGAGTACCCTGTCCATGACAGATTTATGAATGCGAATTTTAATTTCTGTCTGCATCGTTTCCAGAATGTCCGCAAAATCCAGCTGCGGTTTCTGATAATCCCGCGGCGTGAAAGACTCCTTCTGTATTTGCAGGTTTGACATGCGGGATAATTTGAATAAGCGAAAATCCTTTCTTACATGGCAATACCCTTGCCAATACCAATGACTGCTTTTCAACACAATCTGATACGGCTCGGCCGTCCGTATGGTTTTATTGCCGTGGCGGTCCAAATAATCAAAGGATAAGAGCTTGCTTTCCTGTAGAGCGGTTTGGATCATTTCCAAATAGGGTTGTATGTTCCTGTTGCCGATCCACGGACTTAAATCGATATGTATTTGATTTGCTCTTAATTCAATGTCTTTGGCTCTGTCGGCGGGGATAAAGCTCCTTACTTTCGCAAGGGCGTTTACCAGTTCATCGCCCCGCATCATGCCGGAAAGACTCGAAAGTCCCATCAGGATCGCGGAAAGGTCGGTCGTCGAAAAAACTTTTCTGTCAATCTTGTACTCCTGCATGATTTCAAAGCCGCCGCCCACTCCCGATGTCGAGCGAACGGGAATACCCGCCAGGTTGATCGTGTCTATGTCGCGGTAGATTGTGCGGGGGGAAACTTCAAACCGTTCGGCCAACTCCTGCGCGCCGATGCGCTTTTTATCGAGGAGTATCATAATAATGCTAACAAGCCTGTCAACTTTCATCGGATCGCCGCCTTCCAGAAATTCTTATTATCATTATGGATTGTTGCCATACTGTTGGCAACAATTAAACCGCATAATAAAGGCAGTGGATTTGAACAGAGTGAGTGGAGGGAAATGTATGTTTACAATTTATGTTTACGTTCTTGATACTTTAGCCGATTGGGAACTTGGGTACGCTATAGCGGAATTGAATTCCGGTCGATTTTTCAAAAAGGGCGCGCCGCGTGTATCACTTAAAACGGTTGGGTTAACTCTTGAGCCGATCCATACAATGGGCGGGATGACGGTCGTGCCCGACTGCCTGATTGATGATATAGCTGTGAGTGAAACAAGCGTGCTGCTATTACCCGGCGCAGACACATGGAACGATCCCAAGCACGGCGCTATCCTCGAGAAAGCAAGCGAGTTTCTCTCCATAGGCGCCACGGTGTGTGCGATCTGCGGGGCTACCGCTGCGCTTGCCAACTTTGGACTATTAGATCAGCGTCCGCATACCAGTAATGGACCGGGATTTCTTGAAATGGTTTCTCCCGGCTATAAAGGGCAAAGTTTCTATGTTGATAAGCCATCACATGCGGATAACAACCTTATTACGGCAAGCTGCACCGGAGCTTTGTTGTGGGCGAAACAGATTATTGAGCATTTAGGTGTTTTTCAAGCAGACACACTGGAATCCTGGTATGAATATTTTCGCACCGGGGAGGCCAAATATTTCTTTGCCCTCATGCAGACTTTGCCGTCTGACAAAAACTGATTCGTCTGTGTCATCAAAGCGAACAGGTTGTCCTGAAAGAAAAATTCTTGATTTGTCAGTGAGCTAAATATGAGCAAGGCACCCTACGTAGATTCCGTTGAGTGCCTTGGTTTTTCCATTTTGTCCAATATCAGTAGATTTGAATTCTACGGTGAGGGTACCCTCGAGCATTTGAAGAAACGACTAAGCAGGATCTTTGCAATCCATCGAACCAATCAGTTTATATAGCAACTTGTATAGCAATTCCGCATCCTCGATGGACAACTGCAAGCAATTCACTATCTTCTCAGGGATTTCAACGGCTTTTTCCTTCAACAGCTCGCCTTCTTTTGTGATGTGAATAACGACTACACGCTCATCTTCTTCTGAACGTGTACGGTTGACATAACCCTTACTCTCAAGCCTCTTTAATAAGGGGGTCAACGTACCGGAGTCAAGATGCAAGCTGATCCCTAAATCCTTGACGCTGATCGCTTTATTCGTCCATAGAACCATCATAGCGATGTATTGGGTATACGTCAGGTCAATATCGGCGAGGAACGGTTTATACTGGTTGATAACTTCTTTCGCTGCGACATAGAGGGGAAAGCATAGTTGGTTTTCGAGCTTTAAGATTTCGTCATTCATATTAACAAAACTTTGATATCCTGGGTCATTTCCTTAGGCTCAACCGTCGGTTCATAACGCCCGAAGACTTTCCCTTGACGGTCAACTAAAAACTTGGTGAAGTTCCACTTGATTTGAGAATCTGTGTAATCTTTCTTGTATTTCCCCTTGAGCATCACTTCCATGGATTTTGCCTTAACCCCTTTTCCGAAGCCTTCAAATCCCTTTTGGGAAGTTAGGTACTTATAAAGAGGAATCGCCGACTCGTCACGTACATCAACTTTTTGCGACAACGGGAAAGTAACTCCGTAGCGAATAGAACAAAAGTCGGCAATCTCATGCTCGCTGCCGGGCTCTTGATCCATGAACTGATTACAGGGGAAGCCGATCACCACGAATCCCTGGTCGTGATAAAGCTCATAAAGCTCTTGCAGTCCTTGATACTGGGGTGTAAAGCCGCATTTACTGGCGGTGTTTACTATGAGCAGCACCTTGCCCTCAAATTCAGACATTTTTATCTGCTTTCCTTCAATTGACGTGTATTCAAAATCATAAATAGACACGGTTTCTCCTCCTTTTGGGTTTGACGCAATTCGATTGTGCACAATCATTATATGTCAGCTTTTCTCAATTATCAACAAGAATTTCACCAGTCGCTGTTCCTTGCATTATTTCTGTTGGCTATCGGGTAAAGCCGGTTCAAGGAACGCCAAAAATGGCGGACACAACAATTTGTGCCCGCCAATATTACTCGTTCATCAGAAATGATTCTCCGTTATCAGCAAAAACCGTTGTACATTTTCACGTTTCCGTCGTCGTCAAAAGTAACGGTCAAATAACCGTTTTTGGAATTGACCCAAAGGTATTTTTCTTCGCCGTTTGAAAGATCTGTTTTACTGTCGGCAAATTCTGCTCTGTAATCTTCCCTCAATTAGTGGTGATTTCCTGATGGGGAGTGTAAGCATAAAAGTGGATCTGATAATCGTTCGCTGGCGAAGGCAAATCCATCCACAGACAAATATCTAAATTGATGTAAAATGATAATGGATCAACCAATGGAGTGAATAACATGAACAAGAAGGAACTTGCAATTATAACCGGATTAACACTGACAATGGCATTTATGGAAATCTTAGGATTACCGGGTTTGCTAATCTTTCACTTTAAACTGGCGGATGTGAATCCCTACATCATTCCGCTGATGATTAATTTTCTGCTGATCGGCATAATTGCTTTTCCAGTGCTTCGATTTCTATGTCCCGGCTGGAAAATCGGCTTAACGGCAACCGGCCTGTTGAAAGGCTTAAAGAGATACTCACTTGCAGGCATACTCGCGGGTTTGCTGTCCTGCCTGGCTTTTTGCATAGGACTTTGGCCGTTTGACAATCAGCCGACCGTTTGGAAAATTCTGCTGGAAGGGATTCTCTATTATGTTGGTGTCGGCATTGTTGAAGAACTGTATGTCAGAGGCTTGTTTCTGAATGTCGTGGAGAAACTTGCGCATAAAAGCAAGAACAAAACGGTTATTGCAATACTCGTATCGTCTTTTGTTTTTGGACTCGGACATGTTCCGGGAATGCTCGAAATGAGCCCGCTCGTCATCGTGTTCAAAGTGATTTCTATCACAGGTATGGGCATCTACTTTGGAACGATCTATAAAAAGACGGGGAATCTGTGGATTCCTATCATACTGCATATCTTTATAGATCTTTGCGCGCTGCCATACTGTTTTACGACATTCAGCGGATACAGAACGGTAAGTCTTGTCGGCCTTCTTGTGATTTATACGCTGCTGGGAATCTACAGTCTGGCATTGATGAAAGAGAAAAGTCGCATTTTGCGCGAATGAAGGATGACTGTTGGGCTTTCGGGCGTTTATATATAGTTTGAAGAATCCGTGCTTTACCACTCTCGAAATCTATAGCCGGAAGAGTATTTATATCAGAAGGTTAATAAAAAGCCAAAAGCGGCGCATAAGCTCGATATATGACGATTAATAAGCCAGATATTGCACTTACAATGAATACAAGTTATGATGTATGAAGAGAACACGATTCTACGTATTTACATGGAAAGAGTTGAAGTGAATGGGTAAATATTTGTCATCTCACAGTGCTTTATCCGAACTTGCCGCAAGATTAAAAGCATATCGAATTGATTATCCTTTAACGCAAAAAGAATTGGCAGATAAGTCAGGTGTTGCGCTGCGAAGTGTATTGCGTATGGAGAGCGGGGAAGATGTGCAACTTGGCAATCTGATTAAAGTGCTTATCGCACTGGACTTGGATGCCAATCTTGATATGCTCGTTCCGGATCCAACAAAGAGACCCTCGTTTTATTTAAAAGGCAGGCCGAATGTGACACAGAGGAAACGCGTAAGAAGAAAGGCGTCTCCAAATCCCGATATTGACCGTCGATGGGGAGATGAAAAAGAATGAACAATGCGGCAACCGTAATTCTTTGGGGGACGACAGTAGGATATTTTCATTTGGAAGAGGGCGCAAAATATGTGTCTTTTGAATACGATAAGGATTTTCTCCGAATGGGTATTGAGGTATCCCCGCTCATGATGCCACTGTCAAATAGAATATATGAGTTTCCTGAATTAGCAACAACGGCTTTTCGGGGTGTTCCGGGGTTGCTTGCCGATTCTTTGCCGGACCGGTTCGGGAACGCCGTTATTGACCAGTGGCTTGCGTCCCAGGGAAGAACACCGGAGTCATTTAACGTGGTGGAGCGATTATGTTATACCGGCAAACGTGGAATGGGCGCGCTGGAATATAGACCGGCCATGAGTCCGCGCGGCAGCAATGGGAAAATAGACATAGCAGGACTCGTCGGTTTTGCGGCGTCCGTTTTCGAAAACAGAGAGAAGATTCATCTGTCCGCGCGGGACGACATGACATACAAGCAGTTACTGAAGCTGGGGACTTCGGCAGGCGGAGCCAGAGCGAAAGCGGTCATCGCCTATAATGAAGAGACAGGTGACATCCGTTCGGGGCAGATCGATTTAGACCGGGGGTATGATTATTGGTTAATCAAGTTTGATGGTGTTGCAAGGAACGGAGACTATAATCTTGAAGATGTTCCCGAATATACTTTGATTGAATATGCGTATTACAAAATGGCATTAAGAGCCGGAATTGTCATGAGCGAGTGTAAGCTTCTGGAAGAGGATGGCCGTAAACATTTTGTGACGAAGCGGTTTGATCGAGTGAACGGCAAAAAGCTGCATATGCAATCATTAGGTGCCATTTCGCATATTGATTACAATGAGCCGGGTTTGTACAGTTATGAAATGGCTGCGTTAACAGGAAGAAGATTGGGCTTGCCGGGCAGTGATATAGAACAGTTTTATAGAAGAATGGCGTTCAATGTTCTTGCGCTAAATCAGGATGATCATGTCAAAAATATTTTCTTCTTGATGGATCGAGAAGGGGTTTGGACACTGTCTCCGGCCTATGACGTGACGTTTGCCTGTGATTCCGGGAATAAATGGCTTCAGGCGCATCAAATGACAATTAACGGGAAAAAATCAAACATCTCGATGAATGACATGATTTCCTGCGGTCAAAATATGGATATCAAGACATCAAAGTGCAGGAAGATTATAGAAGAAGTTAGCGCAGCTGTTAAAGAGTGGCCGGTAATTGCACATTCTGTTGGAATCAGGGAAAGTACAGTGGCCCTGATTAGCAGAGAGATAGAAGGCAGTCGTGCGGAATAAGGTATAGACAGAATCAATAGATTCGTTGTGGTATGTACTGTGTCTGATAAGAATGAGAAAATCATTTTATACTATACCGCAGAAGGCAAGGTTAGGGTAGATGGAGGGTTGCATGAAAATGGAAGAACACCTCTTATGGATCATGGACAACCCCAAGGACACTTATTGCTACAATGAAGAAACAGTCAAAAGGAACATCGAATTTGTGCACGCTTTGGGGCTTAAATGCGACTGTGTTGGCTGGTGCAGTCTTGACTTGAATAGACCTGACATAAATGCCTTGCTGGAACAAATCAATACATATGTGTTGAAGGAAGGTATGCTTCTACGAGGATGGTATAGCAGAGAGGACTCGGATTTCGAGTCTGAGTGGTATTTTCTTGAATCGAAGTATTTATCGAATGACGAAAGGAATTTCGCGAGCGTTACCGACAGACATGGAGACTCTTTAAAAATCGAGGAGCTTTACGCTTACAAAGTACCAAAAGACATACAAGTTTTATGGAGCATCAAGCTGCCTCTGGTAAACGAAAACATCAGGAACTGTTGTCTTAACCATGGATTTAGCGGCTTGGATTTTTACTGGATCAGGGACATTGGCCGATTTCATGCTGCCCGGTTTTACGGGCTGATTATCGAGAACGTGTTCCCGGAATTTGCATGTGACAGATATTTATCTTATAGCGATTCAAAAATAAAAGGTAATAAGAATTACGACCATTCTGTCGGATCGCCGCTTTATCAAAAATATACTGCAGTAGGCGGAAAGCTGCCGAAACTGTCTCAAATGTTTTATGACTTGCATGTTAATCTGCCAATTCAGCTTCCAAAGAATAAAATGCCGGAAACAGATTTCGCATATATTTATACCTACGGATACGACTACAGGAAAAATTGCGTGCTGGTAAGTAAGCATGCAGCGGAAATTCTCTTGTCCGAGAATGCCGTCAGAAAAGAATATCTAGTGCCGGTTGTTCTCTATGATACAGATCCTGACGGTTACTTTATTCAGACGTCAGAAACGATACAGTACCCGGCTCAAGAGGTCATCGAGAAACTTGACTTAGATCTGGAGAAACTGAAGAGTAAACCGAAGCCCCATCGAAAAGTGTCTGAAAAGGACGTAATAAAATTATTTAGGAAAACGAGAAGGTTACGGCCTGAAGATTTTCGAAGGCCCATGGCAAAAAAGACTCTCGCGACCTTGACAGAAACGCTGTACGGGCCGCTTGCGTCCTATTATTCCATTTCAGATGGCGGTTATTTGTCGGATGAATATACTTTCTTATCCTATTCTGAATCGTTAACAGAAACGCAAGAATACATTGTGAATATCAAAAAGGAAGAGTTGCAAATCGACAAATACCTGGGAATTGTTTTCGCAAAATGTGCAGACGGTGATATGGTTGTTAATGGTAAAGACGGCTCTGTAAAGCGCATTAGCCATGAAACAATGGAAGCGTGTGAGAATTGGGATACGATTGCGCAATTCTTTTATGAAGTCTTAACGGATGAATAGTACAGAACGCTCAATATAGATAATACACGCCAAATTCCTTGGGAAAGGCAGTCACACATTATGTTCATGAGACACGACCAGCAATACTATTCATCTAATCTCGACGGCTATATCGTCAAATTGAATGCCGGCGAGCGAAGAGTGATTTCGCAAATTTACTGCGTTCTTGGAGAGAACTCGCCCGAGGATAAGGGCAGAGCGGCACGCGTTCTCGCCGGCGTTCTTAAGAACTTGTCGCTTGACGATATCCTTCGAGTGGATCAGATGATGCGCGAAACCACATCGATGGAATGGTTTATTGACTGGAGAAAGTTACACATCGAGGATTTGGTGACGACTCAAATGTCCCGTGAAGAGATCCGCACCGTTGCCGTTTTCTCGACTTTTAATCCGAACGGGTTTATTCGCCAGAGGGCTGTCGAGGCACTTGTTTCATTCGAATCGACTTTGCCGTTTATCATGGTTCGGTTGAACGATTGGGTGAATAATGTTCGGCAAGCTGCACTTGTTTCCTTTTCGAAAAGACTGAAAGTGGCCTCGGAGCAGGAACTGCTTCTGGCAATGCCAATGATGGAAAAGCTGCGAAGATCCGAGCGCTGCGATTATTCTGAGATCTGCAGCCTTTTCGCGCCGGTTATTAATGATTCCGGGAATAAGCACATATTGGTTAATGGCCTTAACGACGAGGATCCCAGGATCAGGAGATTTTGCTGCCGGATTCTATTGGATTCTCCGGATGCGAACGCAGAGATTCTGCGACAATATGTCGTTCGGGAAAGAGTTCCGTTTTCGCGGAGAATCGTGTTTGAAGCGCTCATCGATGCGGAGGCAGAGGTGGCGGATCTGGCCGATCTGTTTCTTGCGGACAAATTCCCGGGTAATCGATATCTGGCGCTTCAGTACTTGCATAAGGCCGGAAGGGATGATATTTTTCGGAAAGCGGAATCCTTGCTTCTGGATAGGAGCGCGACGGTTCGCGAGCTCGCGAGAAGCATCGTTCGGGAGATTGATCCTTGCTATGATTTGCCCGATTTCTATATGAAGAGCATACGTGCGAATCCGGTGAGCTCTATTTTGGGTCTGGGCGAGGTCGGCAGTCCGGTTGTTTGTGAGACGATCGAAAAGTACCTGTACTGCGACAAAGTTTCGGTGATCCGCGCGGCGATGATTTCACTGATGCGCCTGGATGCACCCCGGCACGGCCGGGTTATTCTGGAGTTGCTTCTTTCCGAGCAGACCGGAATTGTAAAGACTGCGAGAAGTCTCATACAAAAATACACGGCTTATGATTATCCGAGGATTTACGAGATTTATCAAAATACGCCCTATGAAAACACCAAGTTGAAGTGCATCGCCTTGTTGTTTTCGGCAGGCAAGTGGGAGCGAGTGATCTATATCTTGCGTATCTTGTCCGATGGGAATCCGCGCTTGGAGGCATTATCCCAATCTGAACTATATAAATGGTACGATTCGTATAATCGCTCTTACGTGGTTGCCACGGAAGAACAGAAGGCGATTACTCAAGATCTGTTGGACAGAAATAAGGATCGGCTCAGTGCGAAACTCCGTTGTCAGTTATTGTTCTTGATGAAATAGAGGGGAGGATAAAAAGAAATGAAGAAAGAAATTTTTAACATAGATGGTATTCCTGCAATCCTATGGGGAAATGCCTCTGACAAGATATACATCTTCGTGCACGGGAAAATGAGCAGAAAAGAGTACGCCGAACCATTTGCCATCGTTGCAGAGAAGAAGGGTTATCAGACGCTCAGCTTTGATCTTCCGGAGCATGGTGAAAGAACCGATCCGGCATATCGATGTGACGTGTGGAATGGGATGCATGATTTGAATGTGATTGCCGATTCAGTTTTCGGGAAATGGAATCAAGTATCCCTCTTTGCCTGCAGCCTGGGTGCGTATTTCTCATTGAATGCGTACCCGGACAGACCTTTCGAAAAGTGCCTTTTCCAGTCGCCGCTTGTGGATATGAAATGGCTCGTCGAGCATATGATGATGTGGTCGGGAGTAACGGCGGAACAGCTCGAAGAGGAGAAGGAAATCGCTGCAGATGTTGATACTCTTCGATGGGATTATTATCAGTGTATAGAGGCACATCCGATTGCCAAATGGCCGTTTGCCACATCCATTCTTTATGGAGGCAAGGACAATCTGCAGCCGCTTGAGAGCCTGCAAGTCTTTGCGGATAAATTCCAATGTGAGCTGACGGTATCGGAGCGGAGTGAGCATCCATTCATGAATCCGGCGGATTATGGTATTGTGGAACAGTGGCTGTTAAAGAACGTATAAATTGAAGAAGGTGTTCTTATAATGAGTATTTTTGATTTTCTGCTTGATGAAAATAGCCTTGAACTGTAAAGAAAGACGGAGATAAAGGGAGCGCGATGCAGGGAGGCGATAGTATGCGTAACAAAAAACCGGAACCCGATGTCACGAAATCATCCGCGCAGCAATTGCTCCGTAATCCCGACATAGAGCTGACGGATGACGTTTTTGCAGCGGCACTTGGTCCGGCTAACTCTGCTTACAGGAAGTTTGTAAGCGAACTTGCGAACCATGATATCCAGCTGGAATGGCGTTACTACACGGACGGCAAGGCGTGGCTGGGAAAAGGAATATACAGGTGGACCGGAACTCGGGGCGGTCAGAAGGAATTGACCGTTTTCTGGATGTCGATATGGGATGGCTTTTTCAAGGTGTCCGTCTTTTTCCCGGAAGCATCCCGTGCAGACCTTCTTGGCCTTCCGCTTGATGAGGAAGTTAAGCGAATGATTGCGGATTCAAAACAGATGGGGAAGACACTGAAGTTCTTTCCCGTTGTTTTCAACTTGGGTTCGGATGAGTTGTTCGCCGCGGTTTTTGCACTTGCTGATTTCAGGAAAAGTACGAAATAGGCGATGTGCGGTATGAAGATTGGAATCACAATTAATCGGATGAATCGTCATTGTTTGACTGGCTCGTTAAAGAGGGGATGGTTGGAATGAATATTACAGTTCACATATATTATGAGGGAAAGAATGGTGCCGCCAGGAAGTTTGCCGAGGAGATGGAATCCAGTGGAACGGCGGATGCTATTCGTAAAGAATCCGGGAACATAGAGTATAAATACTTCTTCCCGATCAAGGAATCTGAAACGATTCTGCTGATTGATAGTTGGGAAAATCAGGAGGCTATTGATTTGCATCATGCTACTCCCATGATGACGACTATAGCCGAATTAAGAAACAAGTATGATTTGCACATGCGGGTTGAGCGCTACATCTCCGAAGATGCCGGAATACCAAAGACAGATGACAAGTATATCCGTAGCTAATCATGACATGAAAACACGGCAAATCCGGCCATCATACCTTTTCCGAATAACAAAGAAGCAATCTGTTTTTCAATTTTGAGGTTAGCTGGATTGACTATATTGAGATGTACGAAGAAATCGAAAAGAATCTTTTGGGCGATTGTTCTAATTCTGCTGGCTGTTTTGGGAGCGGTCACCATTTGGGAGAATCTCACCCTGGGAACAACTTACTACACGATTCTTTCGGATCGTCTGCCCGCATCTTTTGATGGATATACGATCGCACAGATCTCGGACCTGCATAATGCGGAATTCGGTCAGAACAATTCGGATTTAGTACGAATTCTGGAAAAGGAATCTCCCGATATCATTGTCATTACCGGAGATCTCGTCGATTCGAATCATACGGACATCGACACTGCTATGAGTTTTGTTCGGCAAGCGGTCAAAATTGCTCCGTGCTATTATGTGACGGGCAATCATGAAGCATGGCTTGGGAGTCCGTACGTTGAACTGGAAAAGCAATTGTTCGATGCAGGTGTCACTGTACTGCATGATCAAGTGATTCCTTTATCGAAGGGTGGGAACAGCATTCAGTTGCTTGGCCTGGACGACCCCGATTTCACAGATGAGACTTCATATGATCCAGAGAGCCTTTTCGCAGATAGACTTCACAGCATGAATCTGAACCCCGGGTTCAAGCTATTACTGTCGCACAGACCGGAACACTTCGAAGCATATGCGGCCAGCGGCATCGATTTGATCTTGAGCGGGCATGCGCACGGCGGGCAGTTCAGAATTCCTTTGGTGGGAGGTGTCGCCGCACCGAACCAGGGCTTTTTCCCGAAGTATGATGCAGGAGAATACCATGATTCGGGAACGACAATGATTGTCAGCCGAGGTATCGGAAACAGCGTAATCCCTGTGAGAATCAACGACCGGCCGGAAGTGGTTATTATTGAGCTAGATTCGGAAGGATAATCCCGATGACTTACTTCCGATACATGCGGGAACGATGCGTGAATTGTGTGCCTCACTGCGAGAATGTGTAAAACCGGATTAAAATAGCGCAAAATATGTGTAAAACAGTGACAATATAAGCTCAAATTATGTGTAAATTCTCCTGAAAGTGCTAGAATAAGGGCGGACGGGAGTTGGTGTTTATGAAAAGAAAAGCAATGCAATATTTTTTAGGGTGGAAGACGAGTGAAGACAGGAAGCCGCTCGTTCTTAAAGGTGCCCGTCAAGTTGGCAAAACATGGCTGATGAAGGAGTTCGGTAGAAGTTATTATGAAGAGACTTTTTACTTTAACTTTGATGAGGAATCAGAACTGAAGTCAATTTTCGAGATCAATAAAGATCCCCATCGTATCGTCGAGCTGCTGGGCTTGCTGCGGGGCAAGAAAATCCTTCCCGGAAAGCACTTGATCCTTCTGGACGAAGTTCAGGAGTGCCCGGAAGCGCTGAACAGCCTGAAGTACTTCTGTGAGAATGCCGGCGAATATCACGTGATTTCTGCCGGAAGTCTATTGGGTACACTTCTCGCAAAACCGAAATCTTACCCTGTTGGCAAGGTGAATTTGCTTTCCATCGATCCGATGACTTTCGATGAATTCCTGGACGCGACGGACGAAGGTCTATATAGGTATTATGAAACTGTGACTTCCGGCCAGCGGGTCGAAGAGATTTTTCATAGGAAGCTTCTTGAGGCATACAACTATTACTTGATTATCGGCGGTATGCCGGAGTGTGTGTCCTCGTGGATTCAGATGAAGGATCCAGCTAAGATCGAGACTCTCCAGCGGGAAATCATCACCCTTTATGAGCATGACTTCTCGAAGCATAATGGAAAAGTGAACAGCGGGCGAATTTTGATGGTTTTCCGAAGTATCGTGTCTCAGCTTGCAAGAAATAGCGGCAAGTTTATGTACGGTGTTGTCAAGGAAGGGGCCAGGGCACGGGAGTTCGAGGAGGCCATTGAATGGCTTGTATCCGCGGGAATGATTTTGCGCGTTTATAACGTGGCGAAGCCTGAATACCCTCTAACCGCATACGAGCAGCTGAGTCACTTCAAGCTGTACCTGTTTGATGTCGGATTGTTGAAACAAATGGCGGGTGTCACGAACGAATCGATCCTGATCAAGCCGGACTTCCCGTTTATGGGATCCCTTACGGAGAATTATGTATTGCAGCAGATCCACAGTTTGTATCCTGTCACTCCGAAGTATTATGCACCGACTTCTACTCATGAGATTGATTTTGTTGTGCAGGATGCGACGGACATTGTCCCGATTGAGGTCAAGGCCGGCGGCAATGTAGCTTCGATTAGCTTCAAGGAATATGTAAAAAAATACCATCCGGACAAAGCGATTCGATTCTCAAAGCTTGGGATTCAGAGGAATGACGGGTTTGTGAACCTGCCGCTCTATTTCGCGGGGCGGATGCGGGAGTTGATGTGATTTTAGATCGAGGTGAGGAAATGAACACGATGGATACAATACATGCAAGGCACAGTTATCGAGGGGAATATAAACCGGATAAAGTTCCCAGAGAAGATTTGATAACAATAATGAAGGCAGGGCTTAGTGCGCCATCCGGATGCAATAAGCAGACAACAAGCCTTATTGCAGTTGATGCTCCGGAAACACTGAAACAGCTGCATCGTGTAATTGATCCGCCTGCCGGGAAAACGGCGCCCGCCATGATTTGTGTGCTGACGCAGCGGATTCATGCGTATAGAGACAAGTGCTACGCGACGCAGGATTATGCAGCTGCGATTGAAAACATGCTGCTGGTCATTGTCGAGCTTGGGTATCAAAGCTGCTGGTACGAGGGACATATCACAGACGAAGACAGGATTGGCGAGAAGATGGCCCGAATACTGAATGTTCCGTCTGATTATGAATTGGTTTGTCTTCTGCCGATCGGAGTTGCCGAAACGGAATCAACGCCGCCACGCAAGAAAGATTTTGAAGAAAGAGCATGGTTCAACACATTCAGAGGTAAGTAGAATGTTTATAGAGCCGGTTTCTTTTTTCGACAAAATGCCGCAGGCATTCCCACTGTATGAAGCGTTTGCGGAGAAGGTCCTGGCCGCATATCCGAATCGCTGGATGCATCATCTCGTTATTCAGGATCTTGGCGAAATCGATGAGGAACTTATGAACTGGATCCGGGAAGCATATAATTTCGGGAGGATATGTATGAGAACTCTGAATCAATTCATCAATGATTACACGTGTCAGTTACAGCAGGGTGAACTTCAGATTGCTTACAAGGGAATACTTGAGTTCATCGGCAGACTGAGAGCCGAATTTGTCAGAAAATACCCGCATTACGATGTCAGCAGCATCTATCAGGGCTATATGGACATGTCCTATTTCTCCCTGAGTACAAGGTCATTGAAGGATAAGAGCCTGAAGATCGCCATTGTCTACCTGCATGAAAAAGGTGATTTTGAAGTGTGGCTTTCTGCCCGCAACAGAGATATTGCAAAGAGCTATGCGTCTGTACTTAAAGACGTTCTTTCCAGTGATGCGAACGTATTTCATGATGTGAATAACCCGGATGCGATTGTTGAATACAGCCTGGTAAAGACACCCGATTTCGAGAATCCGTCTATGCTGATCGACACGATTGAACAGGGCGTGGATAAGTTCGTAACTACAATCGTCGATCGACTGTAATTTGCGTTTCTGCTCGCCTGAAAATAGAGTGTGGAATCGCACCGCAGATATACATTTTCGAGAAAATGAAAAATATTCAAGCCCTGACTTGTTATATAAGTGAAGAGGTGTTGAATGGATGATTTGTCCCTGCGCAATGAGGATATCCGGGATACCGTTGAGAAGTATCGGGACAGTATACTTCGCTTTGCTTTCACGTATCTGAAAAACCGGGCCGAAGCCGAAGATATCGCCCAGGAAGTGTTTGTTGCGTATATCGAGAAGACTCCGCTGGCGGAATCGGAAGAGAAAAAGAAGGCCTGGCTCATGCAGGTTACGGCGAATAAGTGCAGGAACACGCTGTCGTCGGTATGGCAGAAGCGGGTTACGGCGATTTCGGATGATTTCGCATACATGCCGCGGGAGAATGCCAGCCTCCTTCGATATGTTCTGACCCTGGAAAAGAAGTACCGGATCCCGATCCATCTTTACTATTACGAGGGATATTCGATTGAGGAAATCTCGAGGCTCACGCAGATGAAGGCCGCGACTGTCGGCACCCGGCTGGCAAGGGGCAGGAAGAAACTAAAAGATATGATCGGTGAGGACTTCTATGAATAAGAAAACGTATATCGATTCGATGAATATGCTTCCGTTCAGCGACGACTTCGACGAGAAGACGATTGAAAAGATGCGGGAAGCCGCAGGGAAGGCTAAGGAAGACCGGGATGTCGCAAGGCAAGCAAGGGATAGCCGTTCTGCCTCCTTTGCGAAAAATGGCTTCCGCTGGAGACTCACTTTTTTATCCACGCTTGCATGTGTAATTATGGCTGCCTCCATTTTTGTGCTGCCAATGATTATAAAACCGGGCTCTGTTAAGGAGTCTGTCATTCTAACATCGGCGACAGCCGGAGAGAGCGAGATCTCAGCCGCCGTAGAAAGCACTTCTGCCGCGGTATCGGTGGCCACGGAAACGAGTAAAGACCTTGAAGCGATCACAATTGTCGATCCGAAACAATATGCAGACGTCGTGACGGACGGCTTTCTGACGGAGCCGGGGAAAGTGAATTTTGATGTCGATGTAGGGCGAGCGATCAAGGATCCGGCGACAGACGGCATGTATTTCTTCGTGGACCTGTTTCTTGTGATGGATATGAGCAAAACAGAGATCGGCAAATTTGAAGACTATGTATATAACGGAAGAACGATTGCTGAGTGGCGCGTCCTGACCGATTTGGCGAATGAAACGTATCCATACAACGAATATAACGGGGACATGGGAGGAAATGTCACCAGGGAAGAATATGATGCGGCGATTGCCGAAGCGAAAACACTTGATGCCGAAGAAAATCAGGATGCCGCCATCGAAGAATATTTAGCCGCATATAACGCCATCTATCCGGAAATCGAAGCGCTGCGGATCGAAACGTTAGCGGCTGAATGTGAAAGACTTCAAGAGCTGGGTTATGATGTCCGTCTCTATGATACGTGGACGTATTATGGTGACGCCCAAAAGAAAGATCAGACGATTCTGGCAGGACTCTTCAGCAAGGAAGAATTACGAAAGCTTAAGGATGAAAGTTTCAAACCCGTTGCTTCGATGGTTGTTTCCTGGGTAATAAACGGAGACGGCATAGTGGGTTGGGACAGCTCTAGATGGGCTTAAGAACTGCTTCAAGCTTCTTTTCGCGTATAAGGACCCGTTGAAAAAGCGAATGAGTCCGAGAGGTGGTCTCCCAAAATTACGAGAACACCTTACATCCTTTGTGAGGCATCCCACGCCAATTCCGACCGTTCACATTCATCCGTTTCCATGGTGATCTGCCAGCATAACGGACTGTCTTTCATTTTCTCAGCGGCGTAGCTAAGCCCGTTTGTCCGTGCGTCCAGAAGTGGATGGTCAATCTGCTCAGGGTCACCAAGCAGGATTACCTTGGTTCCTATACCGACTCTTGTTATTATTCCTTTGACCTGCCGCGGAGTCAGATTCTGAGCCTCATCAATAATCAAGTACGTTTGGGTGATCGATCGTCCCCGGATGAAGTTCATGGCTTCAGCGGATATGATGCCGCGTTCAAAAAGCTCATCAATCTTGCCGCGTAACTCGGACTCATTCCGATATCGTTCTTTCTCGTCGCGATCAATCAGTATTTCAAGATTGTCGATGATGGGTCTCATCAAGGGCGCGATCTTCTCCTGCTCAGAACCGGGCAGGAACCCGATTTCCTCATCGAATTGTACGTTTGGCCGGCTGATCAGGATTCGGCGATATATCGGTTCACTTTCTTCGAGAATCTTATGCAAACCTACCGCCAGCGAGTAGAATGTTTTCGCGGTGCCGGCGGTTCCTTTGACAATGACAAGCGGGGCGTCTTTGGGGGAGGCCATCAACGCTTCCTGTAGAAAACGTTGACCTGCAGACCTTGGCTTGACACCAAAAGGCTGCCTGTTAGCGAAAGTAAGCGGAACAATGGATTCCCCGTTAAATCGCCCCAGGAAACTTCGATTTGGAGATGTGTCTGACTTGATGATAAAGAATTGGTTGAGAATCGGTTCGACGGAAAGTACCTGACCGTCTTTTCCGAGTGTATAGACAAGCTCGGGGAGGATGCCCTTCTTCTTGAAATGACTCAAGTCTTCATCCGCAGCAAGAACCTCGATTCGACCGCGATATTGCAGTTCGGGAGAAGGCGATTGGTCTGTTAAGAAATCCTCCGCAGGAATGTTGAGTATATCGGCTTTTATACGGGCGATGATGTCGCGGCTGACAAGGATCGCGCGAGTTCCCTGTTCCTGCAATCCTCTGCAAACTTGTAATATTCGATTGTCGGCATTTGCTGTCGGCCAATGGTCGGGAAGTTTGATGCCGGAACAATTCATTTCGATTCGCAGACTTCCGCCGCTGGGCAGAAGAACGCCGTTTGTCAGCGATCCCCCGGATCGCAATTGATCCAGCGTACGTACGACAAGACGGGCATTCATCCCTCGCTCGCCGTCGTCGTTTTTAAGCCGGTCCAGTTCTTCCATAACTGCAACCGGAAGAACAATAGCATTGTCGTCAAAAGAGAAAAGCGCGTGCGGTGCCTGAATCAATACGTTTGTATCCAGTACGTATGTCTTGCTTGCCATATTACCTCCGGCATTTACATATCCATGAGTAAATTTGAACAATGCACATTTACTTAAGAGCACGCATCCAGAGAGGCTTTCTGCGTTCTTTCCTGCCTGACCAGAATTGACGGAGCCAGCGAATTATAGTGTCTTTCAGCATACATATCACCTCTTAACCTAAGAATAACGGAGGTTAAGAGGGCGCAGAAAGCACGCCTACGTTAAAAGCGGGTATTGTTTACGAAAAATATAGATGAAGAAGCTGATAGCAAGTTATGCCGCTGAGAATTGGCTGGCGGAGCAAGGACCGACAACGATTCCGATCCCTTACTCCCACGGTACTCCGCCGTAATGCGATGCGGCAGCACGGCCCAGTTCCGCGCCTTTTCGAAGCGCCTTCCGGATGTCCCGTGACTCGATGTATTCGGCCGTGAATCCCGCTTGAAAAGCGTCGCCGCAGCCGGTCGTGTCGATCACCTTTTCGAGCAGCAGAGCAGGCTCGGCCATGGTCTCGCCGTTCTTAACTGCGATGCTGCCGCCGGCACCGAGAGTCAGCACGATGATGCCCGAAAAGCGGCGTGAAAGCTCGATCAGGTCCGGAAGTTGTCCGGCGACGCCGCCGAAATAAGCGATATCGACCGCGGTTAGGCCTGCTTCGAGAAGTTCGTATGTATCGAAATGGAGGAAGTCGACGGCGAGGAAGTTGTTCGGCTTTTTTCGAAGGAGCGCTTCCGGATAATTGTTGCCGTTCGCGTGTGTCGACCACAGCTCGCAGTCAGCAATGCGGCCCCAATCGTCTTCCGAGAGGATATAGTCGGGATAGACGCCGTTCTGCCAGGCGCCATCGACACCGAATCGCTCGCCGTTCTCGTCGTCGATGAGCCGGTTGGAGGCAGTTTGACCGGGAAGGCGGCGCATACCGGAAAGATCGACGCCATTCTTGCGGAGAAGGTTCTCGATCCGGTCTCCGGCTTCGTCGGTTCCGAGGGCGCCGAGGAAAGCGGTCTCCCAGCCGAGCGACCGGAAGCGGATGGCCTGATTGAGGGCGTTTCCGCCGGCGAAATGCTGATTAATCTGCGGGAAATAGTCAGACGCGGCAACGCTGAAACACGCGGCTTTTTTCATAATGGGTATCCTCCGGATGCGAAATGTGAATCGGGCGGGTAGTCGGGAATATGAGGCAATGATTTTGTATGGAATTATATGTCATCATTGTAACATATAGAATCATTCTTGAAATCAACAGCTTATATTTAGCGAAACATAAAGTGTTCCATTCAGGCGGTGAAGGGTGATGAATTTGCCGAAGGATCAATACGTTGTTTGCTGCACTCTCAAGTCTGCCTCACTGACGTGGGAATTCCCTCTTTTAATCAATTCAAGGCGCTCGGCTGCTGAGGTGGGAATAGAGCCTGTTTGGGCTAATCTTTTTTCACCTCATCCCGCCTGTTTTGCTTTCATTCTCGCCGATGCGACAGACCTTTTTATCAGGAAGGAACCGAGAAGGATGGCGCCCGTGATAACGGCTGTGTAAAGGACATTGATTGTTATCTCACCGTGCAGGAATATTTCCGACAGGACGCGAAGAATGAAATAAGTAACGAAGTAAAAAAGAATGTACAGAAGGAGCGTTTTTCCTTTTCCGGCAAAAGAATTTCTTTGATAAAATAGAACGCCCAGGCCGCCGCAAAAAGCCGGTACCAGCAGCATTCCGAACAATTGGCCTGCTTCGAAAGATAAGAGAATACCAATACCATTCACTTGCCCGGGGTCGCCGAAAAACAGTTCTGTGAAATATATAAAAGGGAGAAGGATCGCGCATGTCATGGACAAGATCATAACCACTTCCAGAAACAATTCGAATTTGCTCTTGTGGAGGCAGTTTGCACTTAACTCGTCGCAGAATTTCTTGTAATCCGGACCACAGACCGTCTCGAGCTTCTCTCCTCGAAGAGCTCCCTCGGCGGCCATGCCGACGATTTCCGCCTGCATATTCTTAAGCTCAAACTGATTGATGGATCTCGTATAGAGATAGGACATCATTTTGTTGATGACAGCCTTGTCTGCTCTTGTAACTCTCCTAAGTTCATCTCTGATTTCCCTGCTCATAGCTGCTCCTCCGTTAAAGCCAATATGTTTCTTACAGATTCATTTGTTCTTTTCCAGCACGCTTCAAAGTCTTCTAAGTATGTTCTGCCTTTATCGGTTATCGAGTAGTACTTCCGCTTGGGGCCGAGAGGCGATGCCCGCATCTCGAAGCGTACAAACCCAAGTTTTTCCAAGCGCAGGACAAGCGGATAGATCGTTCCTTCGGTTAGAGAATCAAAACCGTTGTTTCGCAAATACTCCAGTATTTCATAGCCGTATGTCGTTTTAATGCTGATAATCTTCAGGATGCAACCTTCCAGGTTCCCCCGCATCAGTTGAGATTTATCGAAAAGCTGTTCATTGTTCAAGTGATTTCACCTCCTACCTTGCAGCGCCATGTAGCAACTACATTGTACCGCAAAGTAGATTGCTGTCAACAGGGAGTTCACTGATTTATTCTATTTGTCAGCTGCCTGGAGAGTGTGGATTAATAAAAACAGTCAAGGATTATTAACGGTTTATCCATGCAGATGTATAATACTTAGAAATCAACACGTTCTTTCCCGGAGGAACCTATGAAGCATATTATTCGAGTTCTGACCGTATCTCTTTTTGCGACGCTTGTCTTGTGCACGGGCTGTTCGAAAACCGCGGGAACGTCTTCCTCAGCAGCGGAAAGTTCTGCCATAACCACAACAGAACAGGAAAGCTCAGCGACGACCACGATGGCCGCGATAACAGCCGCTACGACAACGGCTGCTGCGACGGAATCCGCTATTTATTCGGCACAATACAAACTTGTCGTCGATGCCTTTGACTGGGGCCCGGCCTCAACCAAGGCAATTATCGCTCTTACGGAGAGCTGTACGGAATCCGATCTGTGCTCTTTCACCGTTACGGAAACGACACCGGACGGCAAGACGGTCGATCGCGTGGTATCGGATGTGTATTTGTGCGATTCCGAGGGCAGCCGTGTTTCGGGCTCCTCCGACTATCTTGCGATTGATATGGAGGTCGTCCCGTGTGGTGCGGGATCGGTGTTCCTTTATGACACGAGTGATTACCGCAACAAATTCAGTGACAAATATCAGCTCGATATCAAGCCGGCCGACGGAGCGACGGGCGTTCTTTCGGCGCTCGAAATCGATCCCGCCTATACCGATCTGCTTATTCCGGACCTCTCCGTTTTCCAGATCGATTCGTATATCGAGAAGGATATTACGCTCAACTACGGACTCTATGCGCCGGAAAAGGACGATTCCACACATCCGCTGATCGTCTGGCTCCATGGATTCGGAGAGGGCGGCGATGATGCCGAAGTGGCCCTGTTGGGAAATCGTGTGACCGCATTCACGGAAGAGCAGATACAGAACGCTTTTGACGGCGCATACGTTCTCCTTCCGCAAAGCCCGACTTACTGGTATGAGACGGCGTTGGCCACATCGGCAAATTCGGAACCGGACGGATCAAGTATCTATTCGGAGCCTCTTATGGGACTCATAGAGAAAATCCTTTCCGTGAACGAGGGAATCGATCCGGACCGCATCTACATCGGCGGCTGTTCGAGCGGCGGCTACATGACGCTGAACATGATCCTTACATATCCGGATACCTTTGCGGCCGCTTTTCCGGTGTGTGCCTATTTTCCCGACAAATATATCGACGATCAGGCGCTGTCCGTTCTGGAAAATACGCCGCTCTGGTATATCTATTGCACGAGTGACACTTCTGTGCCGCCAAAACCTAACTCGGAAGCGACCATCGAGCGACTCCTGGATGCCGGCGCATCGGTCCATGCATCGATATACGAGGATGTACATGACATCACGGGACTGTATACCGATGCTGACGGAGAACCCTTCGTCTACAATTCGCATTTCTCCTGGATCTATGTGCTGAACAGCGACTGCCGTGACGGCGATTTGAACTTATGGGAGTATCTGGCCGCACAGTCAAACGATTGATACTTTTCGCGAAAAGGGGGGACACACATGACGGATCCATCATACATATTCACAGCCGCCGGCGCCGGGGACGCAGATAAAGTCCTTGCCCTGTACCAGTCTGTTACCGGAAGAGAATTCTGCACCTGGAACGAGTTCTACCCCGGTATGGAAGAGATTCGGGCCGACTATGCGAGCGGCAATCTGTTCGTACTGAGAAACGGCACGGAAATCATCGGAGCGATTTCCATCGTGCCCGAAAATGAACTTGACGACTTGGAATTCTGGAAAATCAGAGGCGGAAGCGTCGCCGAAATTGCCCGCGTGGCCGTGTCGCCAGGGTATCAGGGAAGAGGACTGGCTCTGAAGATGGTGCGTGAAGCAGAGAAGATTCTGAAGAGCAGAGGCTACCGTGCGGTGCATCTGCTTGCCGCTAAGATAAATATACCGGCCTGTCATACGTATCAGAAGGCGGGTTACCAATTGATGGGCGAGTGCGACATGTACGAACATTGGTTTTGTGCCTATGAGAAAGAACTGTTGCGATAAATAAAGAGAAAAACGGGGGATGGTCCATCGGCGAACCGGATGTGATCCTGTTTTAGAAAAATGCGTAATTGTGCAAAATCTAAAATAGAGATTGACACTGCAGTGCCTGGTGTCATGTTTTCTCTGGGAAAACTCTCTATAATGAACAAGGGATAACGATTATGAATACCTTTATTTTCTTCTGAAGACTGAGAGTCTTTGTCCTTGAGAAGGTGCTCACCAAACGGATTCCAGATACAAAAATTCTTCCCGTCGAGAGGAAACCGAATGAAGAAATACCGAATCTATCAAGTGGACTCATTTACAAGAAGCAGATTTCACGGGAATCCTGCGGGGGTTGTTCCGAATGCGGACGGCCTTTCGGATGGCCAGATGCAGAGAATGGCGCGCGAATTGAATAATTCGGAGACGGCCTTCATTTTTGAGAGTGCATCACCGGAGTATGATGTGGAAGTGCGCTTTTTCACACCGACGACGGAAGTTCCTATTTGCGGCCATGCCACGATTGCCGCGCATTATGTCCGCGCTCTTGAAAAGAAGGCGGAGACGGAGCGGGTTATCCAGAAAACAAAAGCCGGTATATTACCTGTCGATGTGGTGAAGGACGATATCGATTACTCGATTATCATGACGCAGGGTAAGCCGGAGGTGTCCGAAAATTTAGGGGAAGTCATCCGCAGAGAAATTGCGGAAGCGCTGCAGATATCTGTCAGTGATCTTTGCCAAGAGTACCCGATTGCCATAGCCTCAACGGGTCATTCCAAAGTGATGGTTCCGATCTGCTCGAACGAGCAGCTCCATAACTTGAAGCCGGACATGCAAAAGTTGATCTGTATCAGCGAGAAGATCGGATGCAACGGGTTCTATGTGTTCACTTTGAATCCGGAGGAAAAGATTCTGGTTCATGGAAGAATGTTTGCACCGGCTATAGGAATTGCGGAAGATCCTGTTACGGGCAATGCAAACGGACCGCTGGGGGCCTATCTGGTCCATTACGGTATTTTTCAGGAAGGCCGGGAAGGCAGTTTTGAATTCGATATTGTTCAGGGTGAAGCTATAAAAAGGGACGGGACAATGCACGTTCGTGTCGAGAAAAGTGATGGAGAACCGGTATTGGTTCAGATCACCGGAAGAGCGGTGATTGCGTTTGCAACGGAAGTGATACTGTGACGACGGCTTTGATCGGCAAGGGCGATTTTATAGAATAAATATGAAATAACAGAGGAAATACAAATGCGGGATATTAAACAGGACTGGAACAGAATGGCGGAGGCTTACGAGCAGTTCAACAATGCTCCGGATTCCTACAGCTTCAACATTGAATGGCCGTGCATCAGAGAGCTGCTTCCAGATATCCGGGGCAGGGAAGTGCTGGATGTCGGTTGCGGAACGGGGATTTTTACGTTCCTGCTGGAGGAGTACGGGCCGGCCGCGTTGATCGGTCTTGATTTGTCGGAGGAGATGCTGAAGATCGCCCGGAGCAAGGCGCTGGCACGGGGCTCCAAGGCTGTTTTCGTGCAGGGCGATGCGGCCGGAATTCCGGAGTACGTGAACAATCCGGTTGATTTCATTTTCTCTTCGACGACAACGCATTACCTGAAGGATCTGCCCGGATTCTTTTCGGGCATAAAGAAATCTCTGAAAAGCGGCGGCTCGTGTATTCTGTCGGTGATTCATCCGGTCTATTCGGCGCAGTACCCGATTGCGCTCGGCGAAGCTTTTCCGGCAGACGAGGAATGGAACGTCCGATATCTGGATATGCGAAAAAGGGCATATGTCCAGCCGTGGATTGAATACAACGATGCGTATGAGAACCACTTAAGCACCAGCTTCCACCATACGTTCAGTGATTATGTGAATGCCATGATCGGGGCGGGGCTTACGATTGACCGGATCTGTGAACCGCTGCCGCCGGAAAAGTGGCGGGAGACAGAGCCGGGGAGGTATGAGAGCTTCCTCGAGACGCCGACATATATGATTATGAAGGCGACGAAGGGATAAGAAGTCAATCGGATACATATTCCCAACCGCTTAAGTAGGGCTCCCTTATCTTCCCGGGTCAGCCGGCTGACTATTGGATCGAACTCGATGGTGCGATATGTCGATCTATACGTCTGCCTATATCACAAACGATCCGCGCATTCTCTTCCAGCCACTTTGCCACGCTGTCGGAATTGTTGTCACCAATCACGCCGGTCGCTATTTCTTTAAGACTGTCTGCGGCGTTCGCGACGGCGTAGCACTCGTCGGAGATCTTAAACATCGGGATGTCGTTTATGGAGTCGCCAAAGGATATGACTTTGTCGCAATGCAAAAGTTCTTTTAGTTTCAGTATGGCGTCATACTTTGTGGCTTTTCTCGGCATGATCTCGCACCAATACTCCGGCCGGTATAATTCCTGCTGGAGCGTACAGGTATATCGTTCATCGTTTGAAAAGACATTATATATTTGCTCAAGATCCGATTTTTCACCGATGCATGTATAGTAGAAAATTTCCCCGTCGTAAAGACCCTCCTCGTTTTCGAGCGGGCGGAGTCTTCTGTCGCCTGTTCGATTGCTGAAATACCGCTTCTTGCCTTCGTTCTCACAGGAAATGTCCCAGGAGACTTTTTCTGTTTCGTCAACAAAGGAATATACCACCGGACTGATCCCGTATGCGGTCAGGACTTCCCGGACGCAGACACGTTCTTCAGGCGAAAAGCTTTCCGAAGCAAGGATTTTCCCGGTTTCGGGCTCGAAAAGGAACGTGCCGTTATATGCGATTACAGGAATTCTGGAGTTAAGCCCCTTCGTGACTACAGATGCAGAAATTAGGGATCTTGCCGTGGCATATGTAAACAGCATCCCTGCCTCTACCAGTCGGTTTATCACATCGATGCTGTACGGGGATATTGCGTCCTGTGTGTTCAGAAGTGTGCCGTCCAGGTCCGAGACGTACAATACTCTCATTTGGGATCTCCGCTCATTCCGATTTGTCCATCATTAAATAATTAGCTTGACTGGATTGTACCATATTGTTAAATAGTAATGATAGAATTGAACTATGTGGAATGGAAAAATGCCTGGCGACATTGATTACGAAAGACATCAGATTATTGAGAACAGAGAACGGAGCTGCCTTCTATGAGAAAAATTTCCAAAATACATATTGATAACGAGACTCGAAAAAAGCCGTATTTCAATGGTTCTCCTTACTTGTCACGCCTCCTTTCTGTGTGCTTATGCGTCCTGCTGGTCTTCTGCCTGAGTGCCTGTGGTCACACGGTAAGCAAATCCGGTCTGCTGTCATTTGCGGAAGAAACCTATGGGAAATGCAAGCTGATCAGCGAGGAACATTCGGGGAGTGGGAATGATGAGGTCAGAACTCTTTATCTTAAGGATAAGGATACCGGACTCGAATACTCTGTTACATCCAAAATGATATCGCTGGGTCTTGACGGAGCGGTGTTCGGATACACGGAACAGAAGAGCTCTGATTTTAACGAGAAATATGAAAACTACGTTTATGATCTTGCGGAGCAGGATTTGTCTGATCTTAATACCGGACATCCGGCACAGGTGCTGCTCGGCGACTTCACAAACAAAGTCATTTTTAACAGCTGGACATCCGACGAGGACTGTAAGTTCGTGTGCAAAAAAATATCGGAAATCATTTCGGATCATGATATAAAAAAGTATCTCGCTATTAATTTTCTGGTTTATTGTGAGAACGAGGAGATTTGTGTCGGATACTATGATTTTTCGAGCGACGAGTTTGAAAGCTATGATCCCTACAAAGTTATCGACTATGTATATGAAAATGTAGACGAAGACGCAGAATATCGGTTCTCCTTGGGAGGTTCTCTGGATGCGTATCTCAGTAATGAGGACCTGGAGGAAATAGACCCGGACAATGCGAAAAGCGGCACCTACGGTACGTTCTACTTTTTTACTTCTTCCACCGGGGTCGAATTTGTTGCCTTCAATATGGCGGATTTTGGCATGACCGGAATTCGCTGCGTAACAACGGACACGCGGGAGGAGTTTACTCTGTCGACGTCACAAAATTCTTAATTTTGCCTATTGACCTTCGGGTAACCCCAGAGAGTAGAGTAGGTATTAAGGCAAGGGTGCACACTTGGCTTAAGGTTCAGTTTGGAGGCAGTTGTATGTTAAGGATCGGAGAGTTCTCGAGATTAAGTGGTTTGACGGTAGACACTCTGTATCACTATGAGGATCTAAAGATCCTTGTTCCGGCCTCAGTCGATTCATCGACAGGGTATCGTGCCTATGAGGCCGCACAGCTTCTAACGGTCAACAAGATAATGGCACTAAAGGATGCGGGTTTTTCGCTGGAAGAAATTGCGGGCCTCCTGCGTGCGGAGATGTGTAATACTCTGCTGATCGAAAAGCTGGAAGAGAAGGCACGGCGCCTTGAGGACAACTTAACCAACGAATATGAACGGCTTGGACGACTCCATACGAACATTTTCCTTATTAAAAACGGAGGTATTCCCCAGATGAATGATATTACGATAAAAAGAGTTGAACCTATCCTTGTCGCGTCCATACGAAAGACATTCGCGAAAACAAGCTTTGATGAGAACCTGGGTGCGATGTGGCCTGAAGTGAACCATTACATTGATGAGAAAGGGATTAAGAAGACGATCCCCTGCATGATGCTGTACCACTCCGGATGGTGGGATCTTGATCAGTTGAACATGCGTTTTGATGAGACTATGCTGGAGGTCGAGGTTGCGGAGCCTGTTACGAAGGCATTCCAAGGCAGCGAAGAAGTACAGGTCTATCAGCTTCCGCAGGTCGAGAAGATGGCGAGCATCGTCCATCAGGGGCCGTTTTCGAGCATCCCGAAGACATTCGACATGCTGTTTGACTGGATGAAGCACAATCACTATGTCGCGGACGGACCGATCCGTGAGATCTATCACAAAGGTGATTGGGCGACCGGGGATCCGAACGAGTATATTACCGAGATCCAGATACCGGTAAAGTAAAGCGGAGGGAATTCCTTATGAAAGAAAGTACAGCGCGGTTTTCGGATCGGGTCGATGACTATGTGAAATACAGACCGGGATATCCGAAGGAATTTATCGATTTTCTTTACGCGAAAACAGGCTTTTCGGAAGATTCCGTCATAGCCGATATCGGCTCGGGGACCGGTATCCTTACAGCCCTGCTTCTTGAAAAAGGGGGGGCCGTCATAGGGGTCGAGCCGAATGGAGAAATGAGAAAAGCCGCTGAAACACTTCTTAAGGAATTCCCGAAGTTCGTCTCAACGGACGGCTCGGCCGAAAATACAAAACTTGCGGATCATTCGATCGACTTCATTCTATGCGCCCAGGCATTTCACTGGTTTGACCAAGACGCCTGCCAAAAGGAATTTCAAAGGATCCTGAAGCCGGGCGGAAGGTCATACTGGTCTGGAATAACCGCATCGTTCGGGAATGCGGATTTTCAGCCGGTTATGAGGACTTGCTCAGGACGTATGCAAATGACTACAAAGAGGTTAATCATAAGCTCATCACGGAGGACGATTTTCGGGCGTTTTTCAAGAATGGGACCTACAGTAAGGTTACTTTCCCCAATGAACAGGTTTTCGATTACGAAGGTTTGAAGGGAAGACTGTTGTCAAGTTCTTACGCGCCTCTTCCCGGCGAGGGAAATTATGAACCGCTGAACGCCGTTCGGACTGCTTTTGATTTCTCCGGTCGGGAGACGGGTGTAATCATCCCCGGAATCCGGTTTCTCATAAAGTGTGACGTTATAATAGCCCTTGTAGTGGCTGTTGAAATAGCGATGCTTGTCGGCCGAAGAAATTATGGGATGTATAGATTTTAGAACGCCCTCAGATACACATACCCGCTTGAAAAGAAGGTCCGGCAGATACACGAGGATCAGGCCGAGAAAGGTAACTCCGGATATAATCAGGCCGATCATAAGGAACCCAACAAACAGCAGAATCATAATGATGTTGTCAAACCCTTGCATGATTGCGAACATGAATACAGAGCTGAAGGTGGCCAAAAGCAAGCCGCCCAGTACCTTTGTTATGTACAGGGTGATAAAGATCTTACTCATGCATGCCCATATTCTTGATCGGCTTATGCTCGCATCGGCCCTTTTACCGTGGAACTTTTCTATTGAGTCCAGAATCATTTGGGGATCCGTGGTCTGGATGGATTTTGCGAAGCTGACAATTTCTTCTGCCTTCTTCATTTTTACGGAGAGCCTGAGCATTCTGTGTATCGCGGACCTGGCGCCGTTGGTGTAAAGGATAACCCCATGTATCTTTATATATCGGGTGCCGACTTCTACTTTCTCGACATTTTTGACGGTGTACCGCTCATAATGGGTCGAATATTTACCGATCATACTTTTTTCAAAACAAAGCGTATCATTCGTCATGGAAAGCCGATCGCCGTTATAATTTCTGGATATGCCGCTAAAGCCAAAAAGCCATACAAGCTCAGCGATTATGATCGCCGTCGCGAATTCGGTAGAATATCTGCCTATCAACGACAGTTTTGCGCCAGCGGATACGGCCATGGTAACAACAAGTAATACGAATGGCGCGAGCGTCTTAATATTCTTTTTCCTTCGCAAAAAGCTGTCGGGATATAAGTATTCCGGCGATTGAACACGCTCTTTCTTCATACATAACCTCTGCAAATGAATATCAATGTTACTATGATAAATTTACTCGCCATCTGGACCTGCTGATATCTTAGGTTAATCAAAATAGAAAACCTCTTCGAATTTCTTGTCGAGTGCAATGCAGAGAATCAGAGCGAGTTTTGCCGTGGGACTGAACTGTCCGGTTTCGATGGAGCTGATGGTATTACGAGACACACCAACCATGCCGGCCAGTTCGTCCTGCGACAATTTCTGTTGCTTCCGAATCTCCTTAAGATTGTTTCTTAGAACAAGTTCGTCATTCATATTGTACCCTCATCAAAGAATCGTCGAAGTCGCAACTAGACTGCAAATGAATGATGCGCTGCACAGAACGGTTACGATCGTCCAAAGAATGCCGGCAAGAATATCAATGATGCGCTTCAGTTTAATCCCTCTGGTAAGAAAGAGCACGGCGTTCGTCGAAGCGATCAGAGCGAAAAATCCGTAATTCTGTTCGCCCTTTATCATAATCCCGGCGAAGAAAAAGATACAACCCAGGATGGCACTGGCTACAGCGGCAATCTTGGCGGCGAAAGTTGTTGTCTCTTTCTCGAAAAGATCCTGGTTCTTGTTCTCCTGCCTGCTCATCTTTAAAATGCTTTCCTTATCCATAATAATTTCCTCCGTTTATTCGTTTCTCATTTTTTCTTTTGCAAAGTGTGCTTTTCAATTTATGACAAGTTCGCTTGGCATGAGCTATTTATATCATCGCCAAGTACACTTGTCAATAGGTATGTGGTATGATGTCATGAATGAATGGGAGTAGAAGGGAAATATTTCGAACATGCACAATGATTTGTTTTCAATATGGGGGCTCACCGTACATAGTTATGGGCTAATGATTGCATTGGGAGTCGCTGCTGCTCTGGCTGTTGGTATGTTGCGAGCCAGACGAAGCGGTCTTAACAGCGAAACAGTACTGGATATAGCGCTTCTGGGTGTTGTTTTAGGATTTATCGGCGCGAAAATACTGTATGTGATCATAGAGCTTCCGACGATTCTTCGAAATCCGGTGGAAATTCTTAGCGGCAATGGATTTGTTGTATATGGCGGCATAATAAGCGGCGTATTGGCAGCGATCGTATACTGCAGAAGAAAGAAATGTGAATTTAAGCGTTATCTGGATCTGCTGATACCCTCGGCAGCATTGGCGCAGGGGTTCGGACGAATTGGCTGCTTTCTGGCAGGCTGCTGTTACGGCTGCCCGACCACTTCCTGGTGGGGTGTAACTTTCCCCATGGGCGGCATTGCTCCGGCAGGCATCCCACTAATACCCACTCAACTGATATCCGCCGGCGGGGACTTTCTACTCGCGGCTGTTCTGATTCTTTTCAGCAGACATGCAAAGCGAAGCGGGGATGTGGGAGCAGCGTACCTGGTGCTTTATGGGATCGGACGATTCCTCATTGAATTTCTTAGAAACGATGAACGAGGCAGCGTTAGCTTGCTGTCAACTTCTCAGTTCATTTCTCTGTTCATCCTGGTTGGCGGAGTCGTGCTGTTCTGGAGTAATTTCCATCGCGGAAGAAAAGAAGTGCCCTCGAAAAGCTCCTTGTAAATTTTAAATAAGCAGGAGGTAACATGGAAATCAAGGCTTCTTCTATTTATGACTTGAAGGCGACGAAGGCTGCATGGCGTGCCGGTGTATACAAAAAGAAAAATCCGGAAAAGAGTTTCCGGACATACATCATTCTTGCATCGCTTATGGTGGCCGCGTCTGTTCTCTATCTGATTTTGGTTGAACAAGTGATTCTCATGTGGGTATTGAGCGGACTTTTAATTTTCTTCTCCGTTATGCTCTCCTTATTGTATTTCCTCGCCCCTGTCCACATGTATAAGAATTCCGGGACGATGGCGGACATGCGAAAGTACTTCGTTTTTCGTAATCATGAAGTATTTGTCCAATCCAGCGGAGAGATGTATCAGGGAGAGTCGACCGTCCAGTATTCCCTGTTGTTCAAGGCGATGGAGACCGGCGCGTACTTCTTCCGATACCTGACAAAGACTCAGTTATATATCGTTGACAAGTCGACCCTCGAGGGAGGCTCCGCTGAGGATATTCGCAAAGCGATGTCGGCCGTTCTGGGCGGGAAATATATCGTTTGCGATTACTGATGATCATCCCATCGGACTTTCGTCTCATCATAGTATCTTTTCGCGACGGAGTGTTCCTGGGGATAACCGATCGGGATCATGGCGAAGGGTATATATTGCGCAGGAATATCGAGATGCCGGCGGATGAACGCGATGGATGCCGAATCCTTGCGATCGACTCCCGTCCAGGTCGCACCGAGACCCAAGGAATGCGCGGCCAGAAGAAGGTTCTGCGTAGATGCGGCACAATCGTCTTCCCAATAATAATCAAGTATTGTGGCTTCGGGCTCACCGCATATGAGGATCGCAGCCGAAGCGTCTTTGACGAAGCCGACCCCTCCATGGCGCGTGGATAGCTGCGCCAGCTTTTCGCGATCCGTGATGACCATATAGTAGCGGGCCTGCTGGTTACAGGCGGATGGAGCCTGCATAGCAGCCATCAACAGGAGTTTAAGCGTCTCTTTCGTTACCTGTTCCTGCGTAAATTTGCGGACACTTCTGCGCGTTAGAATTGTATCGATGACTGCATTCATATACTTTGCTCCTTAACTCCTTGACACTAGATAACGTATGATCCAGCTCATCCTATCCTGCGAGTGAATAGCTTACAAGTACGCACTTTTTGGTGCGTTCCTTACGATTTGGGTAGGGTCCGAAATAATGTATGATGATTTGTCCCGAAAGTGATAAAATAAATTTAATATTCTCGATTCGTCAAAAAGGAGTATATATGAAAAAAATTCTGTGCTTATCCTTGCTAATAGCAGTTTGCATTTCTTCGACATCGTGCTTTCTTATTCCATCACTATTACATAGAAGTGAGGAAATCATAGAAGACAGGACGCGAGAGGACGCAGATGAGGACGAGGATGAAGAAAGCAGCAAGGCGGAGGATTCCTCTCGCGCAACCTCCGAAGAATCAATTGACAATCCGGAGGGTGAAATTGTATTTGAGAAGGATTTCGGTACCTTCAACATTCCGGAGGGTTGGGAAGAAAGTAAGAGCCATTCTACCTCGGATATGTTTTTTTATATTCCGGAAGGCAATGACGACGAATCTTATACCGACAATATTTCCGTCCGCTACGCAACAAACAGATATTCCGAGGACGATGTCATGTCGTTTAAAGACGCCATTATGAAGCAGCTCGCCAAGCAAATGGAGAATGATCCGGATACTGAGCTTGCCGGCGAAGGAACATATACGGCGAATGACTATCTTTTGCTTTCCTTTACGATCAGCGGATTCGAGGATGGCAGCATCCTTGAATTCTATTATATTGTCGGCGAAAAGAAGTATTGCGAGGTTTATATGACAGCTAAGGATGATATTGAAGCGTCGAGAGCGACTGCACAGATGATCGTTGACAGCTTTGTTTGGGCGGAAGAGGACTGAAGCTTTGGACAATAGAATCGATATCGTATATTACTCGGGAACCGGCAGCACCAGGCAGGTGGCGGAATGCTTTGAGGAGATATGCAGACAGCTAGGATACGATGTGGAAACATTCCGGCTGTTCCAGAACAAGGAAGTGCGGCTGAGGGAGGACTCGATCCTTCTTCTGATATTTGCCGTGCATGCCTGTAATGCGCCCGAACCGGTGTATCATTTTCTCGACGGTTTACCGGCTGGGAAAAATACTGCGGCGGCCGTGATCTCGGTTTCCGGCGGCGGTGAAGTAAGCCCCAACACGGCCTGCAGGGTGAGCAGTATCAAGCGCCTCGAGAAGAAGGGGTTTCAGGTCTTTTACGAAAAAATGCTTGTGATGCCCTCGAACTGGATCGTTGGTCTGGAGAAGCCTCTGGCACAGCACATCCTCTATGTGCTGCCTCAGAAGGTGGAATCAGCGGTTCGGGATATAACGAACGGGACGATGGTAAGAAGGAAGCCGATTCTGATCGACAGACTTTTTTCGCGTCTCGGTGAGGGCGAGAAGGCCGGAGCCGTACAATTCGGGAAGAAGATTACCGTAACGGAGGACTGTACGGGCTGCGGCCTGTGTGCGAGACAGTGCCCCGCCGGCAATATTCAAATGAACGGGAAGAAACCGGAATTCGGGAGCGCATGCCAGCTTTGCCTGAACTGCATCTACGGATGCCCCGGGAAGGCTGTGAAACCGGGAATGGCCAAATTCGTTGTAATCAAGGAAGGCTATCCGCTTAAGGAGTATCATGCGGAAAAGTCCTTTTCGAACAGCAGCGAGATCCGGAAGGCGACCAAAGGGTTTCTGTGGAGCGGTGTAAGAAAGTACTTACTGGAAGAAAAATAACACAAGGTCCTTCAATTCGTGTAAAATATACTTCAATAGAAAGCGATATATAAGAAAAACAACCAAGACACAGGAACGCGAAGTTTACCCTGCCTGCTATTTGTATTCCGGAGGTGTTAATGAAATGAGAGGTAGCAAGATGTCTTCTTTTCGAGCAAATTCCAGTATTCGGGGGATCCTGAAAGTCCTGTTATGCGTCTTCCTGGCTGCAACTTTGTGTGTTGCGTCAGGTTGCCAGCTGCTGTCGAAAGACAATCTTGCCGCGCTTTTTTCCGACGCCGAAAAGACCGAATCACGGGATCAGACCGAGGACACCGAACAGGACGAGACCGAGCCGGAGGAGACCGAGCCGGAGGAGACCGAACCGGATGAGACCGAGCCGGAGGAGACCGAACCGGGCGAGACCGGGAACGGCACGGATGGGAAAGACAAGACCGGCGGCGACGAGCGGGCGGCTTATACGATGGATCTGACCCTGGATACCGACGCGCATTCAATCGGCGGTTCGGTGACGGTTGATGTATTTAATTACAGTGACGACGAGTGGGATTCGCTTTGCTTCCGTGATTATCCGAGTTTATTCACAGCGGACAACGATTACGATCTGACCGTGGACGGGAAGATTTCCGATATCTCGAATATAAGGGACGAGGACAACGACCGTGACCTGAAGATGGAACGGTCGACGGAGGATGTTTCGGTGGTATTCATCGGAATGGAGGATGCGATTAAACCGGGAGAGACGCGGCGGATTTCGTTTGATTTTGTCTCGTATGTACCGCTCCTGGAGGACCGTTTTGGCTACACAGACGATATGTATAATCTCTCGAATTTCTACCCCGTCCTTGCTGTGTATGAAGAGGGAGACTGGGTGGCTCATCCGTATTTTGTTAACGGTGAATGCTTCTACAGTCTGGTGTCCGACTATTTTGTGACGTTTCACACGCCATCCGATATGATGGTGGCATGCTCCGGCGAAGAAACGATGGCTGAGGAAGGAACATGGTCGGTGGAAGCGCTGTCGGTGCGGGATATTTCTGCCGTTATCGGCGAAGACCTGAAAGTCGTCACTGATGAAGTTGACGGGGTTAAGGTGAACTGTTATTACACCGAGAACAAGAGGTGGGCCGAGATCGCGGTCAAGGCCGGTGTTACAGCCATAGAGGCATTCGACGAAGCGTTCGGACCGTATCCCTATCCGGAGATCGACATTATTCAGACGTATTTGTTTGCCGGTGGAATGGAGTATCCGTCGATTGTTCTGATATACAAGGGTTTTGAAGCGAGTAAGGATCCCGATGCTACTCTTTCATCGGTTGTCGCCCATGAGATTGCGCATCAGTGGTTCTACAGCCTGGTTGGTGATGACCAGTATGACGAAGCATGGCTGGATGAGTCCTTTGCCTCCTATGCAGAGTACGTGTACATGGAAACGTACCTGGATGAGGCCGAGATTGAAGGCCGGGTGGATTATGTTCAGGATATAATGGGCGGCGACGATTTCGAGAATGTGGGAAATACTCTTCGCCTGAACCGCGCCTACGACGATTTCGGGGATGACGATTCCTATGTATACACGGCTTACTACTACGGTAAGGTTTTCCTGTACCGTCTGCGCGAAGCGATGGGAGACGAAGATTTTACGCTGATGATGAAGGCATATGTCAAAGAATTCTCCAATGAAGTTGCAACGACAGAAGATTTTGTAGACTACGTTCACACCTATGCGGGAGATAACGAAGACGCCGACGAGCTTCTTTCTATATTCCTGCCGGGAGTCGAATGATAAGCGCGGAAGAAATCAACGAAACGGTACAAACAATCGCTTCGCTGGTTACGCGATGCGAGAATGCCCTCGTGCGCTTTGTACCGGGCACCTCGCAGCATACGCTTCTTGTGAACCGGCTTGCCGCTTTGCGCACGGCAAGGTCGCTGATGACGGGCGATTCTGACGGAAGGTTCTTTTCGCGAAAAGAACTCGCGGCGACACGTGAGCCGATAGCATCGATTCTCCGAAAATGCGAGAAAGCCGATCAGAAGCAGGTGCCCGGCTCCGCGGTACACACTCGTCTTCTCAAGCAGATTCGCGCGATGCGCGTGGCTTTGGAGATGATCGATGAAACAATTGAAATTCAAGAATATTCAAATCGGTACACGGTAAGAATATTGTCCGCGAAGGACATTCCGGTAATTCTTCCGCTCTTTGAAGGAAATCCGTTGTATTTTCATCATTTTCCGCCGGCTCCAAGCGCCGAAAGCATTCTGGAAGATCTTTCGGATTTGCCGAAGGGCAAGTGCTTAAAGGACAAGTATTTCCTGGGTTTTTGGGACAACGGGGAGCTTGCTGCGGTTCTGGATTTGATACGATGCTATCCGGACGACAGAATCGCGTTCATCGGATTCTTTATGATGAACGCGAAGCTGCAGGGAAGTGGAATCGGATCCGGAATTGTGGAAGATATTTGCTCATATCTGGGACGGGAATTTGACTTTGTCAGATTGGGATACGTTAAGGGCAATCCGCAGGCCGAGCATTTCTGGAAGAAGAACAAATTCCTTCCGACAGGAGTTGTTAAGCGCATGGGAGAGTGCGAAATTGTCTTGATGCAGCGGGATCTGGCCTTGTCATAGAAGGGTTGCTATAATGAACAGGAATATTTGATTTTTTAGGAGAAAGACATATGGTATGCAAATTCTGTGGCGGCGCTCTTAGTGACGATACCATACTTTGCCCTTACTGCGGATGGGAGAACGAGACACTGGCTGCCAAAGAGCGGGAGACCGAGATCACGGAAGTCATGGATAAAACCCACGAGTACATGCACAAGCCGGCAAGAGTGGCGAAGAAGGCGACGAAAGTTTTCCTGCTGGTTCTGGCCGGTGTGCTGGTGCTGCTTGCTATGTTGATCATGATGGCCACGTGCACAAACCGCATCAAGGCGGAGGAGGAATACAGGGCACAGAAGGAAGCCTTAATCGAGCTGGAGAGACTTTATACCGCTGGAGATTACTCGGCTATGAATGCATATCTCAGAGATGTTCCCGACTGGTTTAGTTCGACGTACGTAAAATATAGAAGCGTGGGGGATTTGTACAGGAGCATTAACCGGCTCGAAGAGCACTGTCCCAGCACGGTCAAAGTTGTAGTCAACAATCCCGACAAATCGTATTTTTTGATAAGTGATCTGGAAGATCTCTTCGGTCTGATCAGGGCGTGCAAGGACATGGAAGAAGCCGGCTATATATTTGGAGAAGAGGCGACGGTTACAGATTATTCTGCGCGCGCGAAGACAATTCTTAAGGACGTCTTTTTACTGACGGACGACGAGATTCAAAGCGGCATTGAGATTTCCAAATCCGAAGAACCGGATTATACGGAGTTGAGTGATCTTTCTCTGGAAAGACTTACCGGAGGGAACGAATGAACTGTAAGAACTGCGCGGCCAACTATTCTTCCAAAGAACCGGCATGTCCGTATTGCGGCACGAAGAACCCCACCGGCGAGACATGGCTGCGGCACATCGGGGCCGCGAGAAAAGAATATGAAGACACGCTTCGGGAATATGGCACAAGCGGAAGGCTGCTTGTATATGACCGTGTGATCGGGCGTGTCCTCATTGGAATGGTTCTGCTCTTCGTTTTGCTTTTTATCGGACTTATCACTTTTTTCGGAATTCGGTCGATGATCGCGGAGGCCTCGGTTGACAAGAATGTTGCCATGCTTGAGAAGCTCTATGACGAAGAGCGATTCGGAGAGATTGTCCGTTTCATGCAGGATGACAACTCCGGTCATTCGAATCCGAAATACGATGAGTATTCGGATATGTACTCTTTGTATTTTGATTATGCAGAATATACGGAAAAGCGCCTTGAGTATTTTCAGAAGAGAGAATCGGGGATTCCCGATTCTACAGCAGCGCTTCTGGTCAGTTCTATGCATGATATTTTAGCTTTCGAGGAGCAGCGGAATTGGAAGTTATCGGAGCGCAACTCGGAGTATCTGACGATATACCAAACGGAAGTAACGGATTTTGCTGTCAATATGCTCGGGCTTTCCGACAAACAGCTGGAGCTGCTTGCCGCAGAAAGACTGCTGCCGGAGGATGCGGAAGCAATGGAGACATTGATCATCGGCAAGGGGGAAGCAGAATGAGCCGGTATAGTATTTCCAAACTCTTCCTCATTCGTCTTGCGATCAAAACCATCGCGGTGATCCTCCTGCTTCTGATCGCGGCAGCTCTTCTTTATGCAACATTCCACACCGCCAGAAACAGCGGGAAAAGGAGTCTTGCGGATGATATCAGCTACTGTGACTATAATTATTATGAGCGCAATTATGCCGGTCTGTATGGCTCTCTTGCACTTTACGGTCAATACTCGGAGGAATTCGATAAGTATTGGGAAGCGATTGACGCGTATAGAGCGTACACTGCTGCGGTAGAGTGGCAGACCGCGCTCGACAACGGTCGTGAAGGCGCTAAGGAGAAATATGATCAGGCCGTAGAAGAGCTCAAGGCAATCGAAAAGAATGTCCAATTCTCCGAGAACCGCCGGTTGATCCGCGGATATCTCGAAGAGTTGGAGTAGGATACAGGCGTGGAAAAAGAAAGTAGTCTCCCTAAGGTGGTTCATATTCTAGGTGCATCCGGTTCGGGAACAACAACACTGGGCAAGGCGCTTTTTGAGCAATTCGGATATACGCTTCTGGATGCCGATGATTATTTCTGGCTGCCAACGGATCCGAAATATACGACGCCGCGAAAAGTCGAGGACCGGCAAATGCTTCTTTCCGAAGCGATTGCGGAAGCCGGAAAATGCGTGATTTCAGGGTCGCTGTGCGGCTGGGGCGACATCTTCATTTCGCTTTTCGAACGGGTTATACTGGTCGAGACTCCGGTAAGAGTCCGCATGGAGCGCCTGAAAAAACGCGAGTACGAACATTTCGGGGAGCGGATTCTCCCGGGCGGCGACATGTATGAGAAACATCTCGAATTCTTGGCGTGGGCGGCCCGATATGATACGGCCGGCACGGAGCAGCGGAGCCGTGCTCTTCATGACGAGTGGCTCCGTAAAGTCACTTGCCCGGTCGTGTGTGTAGAAGGTACACTTCCCGTAGAAGAAATGCTGCGGCAAGCCGGAATCGGCCGGACGGAATAAAAGTTGGTTCAATTCCCAATTATGGGAACAGCTTTTCGAGCACTTAACATCGTATGGTGAACGCAATGAATGTAAAAGAACGAGCGAAGAAACTAAAAACCGATATTCCGGCTGTATTTTTAAGCCTGAAAAGCAAAGACACACCGCTGATCGCCAAGATTCTGGCCGTGATCACGATAGCCTATGCCCTTTCACCGATTGATTTGATTCCGGATTTTATTCCTGTACTTGGATATCTGGATGACCTTATCATCCTGCCCGCATTGATTGCCCTGACAATCCGGTGCATTCCCAAAGACACGTTTGAACGGTATCGGAAAGAAGCCGAGGGAATGTGGCAGAACGGGAAACCAAAGAAGTGGTATTTTGCGATTCCGATTGTTTTATTCTGGCTGCTCGTGATTGCGCTGATCGCTAAAGCCGTGCTTGGCTGATCCTGAAGCGGCAATATTTCTTTCTTGTCGGCTGTTGGACAGAGTTTCATTTGAAAGGCGGTGTTTATTATGGATAGAGAATCTCTCCTAAATCGTCTGAAAGCAAAGCCGGATTTGAATCTTTTTGTCGCTGATGTCATTAACGACGCAGCAATCCTGCCCATCCTGTTTGAGATCGTCTTAACAGAAAAGTCCGGCATTAAATACACGTGCTCGAAAATCATCCGCATGGTCAGTGAGCAAAAGCCGGAGCTCGTCTATTCCTACTTTGAGAATGTCGCCCTATGGCTCCGGCACCCAAACAGTTTTATCAAATGGGACGGGATCCTGGCCCTGTCCAATCTCGTCTCAGTCGATCATGAAGATAAGTTCAGGGCGATCTATGAAGACTATTTTGGGCTGATTCGAGATCCCCAGATGATTACGGCGTCGAATGTGATCGGGAATGCATGGAAGATTGTTTTCGCGAGGCCCGAATGGGAAAACGACATCACCGCAAGATTGCTGGAAGTACCCGGAATTATGTATATGTATAAAGGCGAACCTTCGCCGGAGTGTAATCGTATTGTATGCGGGCATGTGCTTGCGTGTTTTGGGCATTATTTTGACCGCTCCGGGAGTCAGGGCGCGATGATCCGCTTTGCACAAGGACAGCTGGGCAATAGCCGGAAAGCGGTGGCGAAGAATGCGGAGAAATTTCTCAAGAGCCACTCAATCCGCCAGACGAATAAAATACTATTCAATCATTCGAAGCCTTCCAACGACCAAGGGGAACCATCATGAGAATTATACTGGTATTTCTGTCGCCCAATACGACAACAAAGGGAGTAAGCGAAGAAATTGACAAGGTATTTTCGCAGGAGGGACATGAGGTCATAACCCTGAATATCGGCGAAAAGGGTAACAGGGAGTATAACAAAATCGACTTTCAATCGTTTGAAGGCGCTGATTTAATCGGAATCGGATGCCCCGTATATCATCTTACAATCGCCGAACCGATGGAGAGATTTCTCCTTGATGCGCTTCCGCATATAAAGGAGAAAAGTCCTGCCATCAGGGCCTTTCTGTACTTGACGTATTCGGGAATCACATCCGGAAAGGCGTTCGCCAATGCTGCGCGCATGCTGGAAAAGAACCAGATTTCGCTGGCCGGAGCGGTTAAGATCAAGGCGCCTCATTTTCGCGAGGCAAAAGGATATCCGGATGAGGAAGCGACAGAATATATTCGCCTCTTCTGCTCCCGTCTGTCGGAGAATAAATTCCTGCCGATGACATGGAATCAGGTACATTCAGTATTCCGCAGGCGGAAAGCGATCATCAATATGATCTATCCGGCCGCGAAAACAATCGGCAAACTCCGTGAACAGGCCATTACGATTTCGCCCGACCGTTGTGTCGGGTGCGGGAAATGCGCGGACCAATGCCCGGTTCGTGCAATTTCAGTCTGTCAGAAAGCGATCCGGGATGCCCGGACATGCATGTACTGCTACCATTGTGCCGTGATTTGCCCGGGAGGCGCCGTAAAGTGCGATCTCGACAAGGTCTATCACATGATCCGTTTGAATAAAAAAATAGTCGGAACCGAGAATCCGTCGAATGAAATCTATCTGTGATGCGATTCGATATTGACAAACATGAACATCGGTGAAATAATGAACACTGTTCACGGAATGTGAAACGCAGCACCAATGGATTCATTTCAACAGGAAAAGGGGCTTCCGCTATGGAGAATAAGAAATCAATCAGCATCTTTGTCGGGATCATTGCCGTACTGGTTGTTGTTGCCGCAGCAATTGGCATCGCATCCATCAACTTAAAGAACGAGTTCGAGTTTACAACGATTTACGGTGACGTGGTAAAGATGTACGGCGGAGGCATTTACAGGATGCACACCGTCGCGCAGGTATATCAGGTGATTCCGCACGATATGGTCAATCTTTTTCTGGCGGTTCCGGCGCTTCTGATTTCCTTTCTTTTCGCGCGAAAAGGCATTCTCAAGGCCAGGCTGTTTTTTATGGCAGTCACGCTTTACCTTATGTTTACCTATGGAATTTATACGTTTTATGCAATATACAACAGGCTCTATATTTGCTATGTGGCCATCATGGGCTTAAGTTTTTACACGTTTATCCTGACACTGAAGGGGAGCGACGCCGTTAAGGCCAAGGAGCTTTTCAAGGATACGTACCCGAACAAGCTGGTTGGCGGATTCCTGATCACTGCGTCTTCCTTTATGACACTGACCTGGCTTAAAATCATACTCCCTACTGCGTTCTTTGGTACCATGCCTACGATCGATCTGGAGCAGAGTACAGCGATGGTGCCACATGCCATCGATCTCGCCTTCGTTCTGCCGCTGGCATTTGTGATGGGTATCCGGCTTTGCATGAGAAAGCCCGAGGGCTATATCATGGGGACGGTCATACCGGCCTTTCTGGTATTTATGATGACGGCAATTTTTTCGAAGGGCTTGATGCTTCAGATCACCGGCACGGCAGACGGGGGCGGAACAATGGTCATAATGGGAACTTTTGCCTTAATATCTATGGTGGTAACAATGATCAATTTCCTGTTTATGAAGAGGGAAAGCTGATATGGGAACGAAAGAAAGGCGCCTTGCGGAGCGGGAACATATACGGAAGATCATTTTCGATGCGGCCAGCGATATCATTATCGAGGATGGCTTTGAGAAGCTGAGCATTCGCAAAATTGCCGACAGAATTGAATATTCTCCGGGGGTTATATACAACTATTTTAAGGATAAGAACGAGATCGTCGAACGGATCATTGCCGAGAACATTAAGAGGCTCTGTGATTCGATGCTGTCCCTTGGGCTTCAGGAAATGAGTCCTAAGGAGGCTCTTGAGCTGGGACTCACGAGATTTGCGAGCATCATGCTTGAGAACCGTCAGCAGTACAAGGCCATCATGCTGAGCGGGATGAATGTATCGCTGTTCAGGGAGGACAAATCCGAGACCGGAAGGCTTAGTGAGCTTCTGATCGGCGTGTTAAAGGACGGAAAGGATTCCGGGGTCTTTGATGTGCGGAGCGAAGAAATAGCTGCCATGCTCCTGATTGCTTCTGTTTTCGGGCTGCTGAATACACTCGTGCAGGAAAAGATTGAAGATGAGAAGACGCAGGCGATGCTCATTGAGAGCCATGTGGAGATTCTCGTCAGGGGAGTGTCCGGGCATTCATAATTTATGGAATGTGACCGCGCCTTTAAGTAACAGACGATCAGACTATGGCGCTTATCCGGATTGGTGTATCATGATGGGTGATATCAATTTTCGCGTCTTCAGGCACGAAGATTCTTCGGGAAAAGAAAGAATGAAAAGCAGGAGAGCGACATCATGGAAAGTCCGGACAAGAGGAAAAACTATAAGATAAGGATTATCAAGGGCGGCCCGTATATTGTAACCGGAGGCGTTCCCTTGTCTGAGAGAATCATCACTCCGCGAGGGAGAGGATATGAATATAAGGCCGGGCGTGAACTGCCCCAGTCGGAGGAATATGCTTTATGCCGCTGCGGACGATCGAAAAACATGCCCTTTTGTGACGGCTCTCATATAAAGACTCACTTTGCCGGGACGGAAGTTGCAGCCAAAGACAAATACATGGACAGGGCAGGGTTTATAGCTGGCCCCGGCATTGATCTGCTGGATGATGACAGGTGCGCTTATGCCCGTTTCTGTCATAGGGAAAAAGGAAATGTATGGCAGCTGACACGGAATTCATGTAATGAAGAGAACCGTGAAGAAGCCATTCAGGCCGCGAACGATTGCCCCACGGGAAGACTTGTGGCGGTGGACAAGGACGGTAATGCGATTGAACGTGAATATGACCCTTCGATTGAAATCCTTCAGGATCCCGAAGAAGGTGTAAGTGCGGGCATTTTTGTCAAAGGGAATATTCCTATCGAATCGTCGGACGGCGAGTTGTACGAGACAAGAAACAGAGTTGTTCTGTGCCGCTGCGGGCATTCAGAGAATATGCCCTTTTGTGATGCGTCGCATGTCTCGGCAGAATTTTCGGATAACGGAAGAAGCAAATAATTCTGTGATATGAATGGATTACGGGAGGGTGTGCATATGGTTCTGCTGGTAATTGATGCGCAAAAAGGGATAACGGATGAGAGATTGTACCGGTTTGAGTCGTTTGTTTCGAACGTGAAAATGCTGATCGAATCGGCAAGAAGAAACGGCATAGAAGTCATATTTGTACAACATGATGACGGGCCGGGTTCCGGATTCTCCGTGGGTGATGCCGATTATGAGATCTATGAAAAATTTGCTCCGCGGGAGAATGAGAAGAGATTCTATAAGACGGTGAACAGCGCTTTTTGCAATACCGGACTGAAGGAATATCTGCTTGCCAAGAAGGATGTGCAGGTTGTCATGGTGGGGCTGCAGACGGATTTCTGCATGGATGCCACCGTTAAATCCGCCTTCGAGAACGGCTTTGAAGGAATCATAGTTTTGGGTGCAAATTCGACTGTGGACAATGCTTACATGGATAAGGAGACGACCTGGAAATTCTACAATGAGTTTATGTGGCCTAAGAGATATGCAAAGTGTATCGGTATGGAGGAAGTCTTAAATCTGTTTGAGAATTATGCTATTATTGAAAAATAAAGCACAGGAGGCAAAAGTATGCAGAAACCAAAAATTACAACGTATTGCGGATTGGATTGTGACAGTTGTACGTATAAAGAGCCGTGCGGATGCGGCGGATGTATTGCGACGCAGGGAAAACCATTTCACGGCCACTGCGACGTAGCAGAATGCGCTGTATCTAAGGGCAAGCTGTTTTGCGGCGAGTGTGAAGATTTCCCTTGTGAAACGCTAAAGAGGTATTCGTTTGATCCCGAACAGGGAGACAACGGTGCCAGAATTGAGAACTGCAGCAAGTTGAAGGCCGCCCTCGTTGCCGCGGCCCGTGAAGGTCTCGACCCGATTGCGTACTGCGGATTCTCCTGCAATCACTGTTTTCTGGGACAATGGTGCGGCGCCTGCCGTTCCGATTACAATTGCTGCTCCTTTGCAACGATCAGCGAAGGCGGAATATGCCCGAACGTCAAATGCTGCAAAGAAAAAGGCCTGGACGGCTGCTACGAATGCAAGGATCTTGAAGCATGTGCGAAAGGCTTTTACGCCCCGGAAATTGAAAGCTCCAAAGCCTGTAAGGCTCAGGCTATGTTTATCGCAAAATATGGGAAAGACGGCTTCCTTAAGGTTCACGACCGGCTGCATGAACAGTATCCGGACTTTGCGAAAGCACAGGAAATACTGAACAGCAGCATTGAAGATGCGATCAAACTGCTCGAAAAATGCAGGGAGTAAGCGTGAACGGTTCAGGGAGCAACGGATGAACAAGAAACGGAAAGAGACCATCGCCGGCAATCAGATTTCCGAAGTGCAGACACTTCGGTTGGGAAATTATGATCAGAAGGTCCTTCTCGAAGGAAAGACGCGGGACTTGCCGATCCTGATCACACTTCACGGCGGGCCGGGATCTCCGATTCCGTTCTGCGTCGGCTCCCGAGGCATGTTCCCGGACTTTACGGATCGGTGCATTCTCGTTTGCTGGGATCAGTACGGAAGCGGCATCAACAATGCCGTCCTTCCGGAGGATATGCGTATCGGGGATCTCGCTGCGATGACTTCCGACTTGATCCATGCATTGAGAAATCAGTTCCCGCACAACCAAATCTATTTATTCGGGATGTCTTGGGGATCCGTCTTGACTGCGAAAGCCGTTCACAGGCAGCAGCAGAATGTCAGCGGCGTCTTTACATACGGACAGGTGCTGTATGGCCTGATGAAATCCGAAGATACCATTGCTGCCATAATGGATTCGAAGGCGCCGCCCAAAGTGAAAGAGTTTGCCGTGGCTTTTCGCGCGGTGGATACGCGCACGCCGCAGATGTGCATGAAAATGAGCGCTTATGTGCGGAAGTACACGAACGGGTATTTCAATCCGAACGAACCCAAGGCGCCCCTCGGAGAGATGATCAGAGGGCTCATGTTCAGCCCCGACTACCGCTTCAAGGATTTTTTCGCGATCGTTAAGAACGGGTACGCGAATAATCACAGCATCATGGACGAACTGGATACTGTCGATTTGCGCGAAGATCTGCGGCAGACGGGCATCCCGTATCACATCATCCAGGGGGAGACCGATGTGGTGACCTCCACAAGATTGGTGAAAGAGTTTGTTGATGCGGCGGGAAATGAGAATCTGACCTGCACGGTTATTGCAAACGCGGCGCACATGCCCGGCGTTTACGGCATGCAGGCCGTTATGGACGAGATCGAAAAGATGAAATAGAGGGCGAACCTTTATAACGAGATGAGGAACGCGAAGAATCAAGGAGAATGCGCATGGGAATTGAACTGAGAATGATTGACGAGAACAATTTTCTGGACTGTTTCAATCTGAAACTGGCGGACGGACAGGAAGCATTTGTTTCTCACCCTATTCGCAGCCTTGCACAGGCTTATGTGTATCGCAATCAATGTACTCCATTTGGAATTTATCAGGATAACACAATGGTCGGATATGTTATGGTCATTTACGATTATGACGTTCCGGAATATAATATTTGGCACATGATGATTGATGAAAAGCATCAGGGCAAAGGCTATGGTAAAGAAGCCCTCCAGAAATGCCTGGACTACATTTCCGCCAAACCTTTTGGAATTTCCAACCTTGTTGCGCTTACCTGCAGCGAACAGAATACGAAGGCGATACATCTCTACGAGAGTTTGGGATTCAAGCCGACGGATAACCGGGACGGGGATGAAATAGAGTTGGTACTTAATCTCTGATTCTTGTAATGACGGGGGGCGTTATGAAAAAATACTTTCTGATGATTCCGCTGATGATTTTCCCATATGCATATCTGATTTTTTTTACATATATGACCTATACTTCAAATGCTATGGATAGACTTTTTGACTTCCATGACGGTACAGACATCTGGTATGGCATAGCCGTTGAGTATTTGATATACATAATCTTTATCGTTTTTTACAACACCATAATTTCCGGCCGCGGGAAATATACGGCATATGAATCTGCCAAAGTGAATCTGTTTGTTAAGGGGATACAAGTGCCTGCCTATATATTCCACTTCGTACTTGGCATGATGGGATGCGTCATGAGCGTATGGGGAATAGGAATTATTATGGTAGCGCTAATCGTGGACCTTGTTACTATTCTTCTGACAGGGATCAGTTCGATCGGATGCACGATTCGCATGAAAAAAGAGAAGGTTCTACGTACTCCGGCAGCGATTTTCATGGGGATCGGATGTTTCCTCTATGTTGTGGATGTAATAATTGCCGTTGTGTATTTCTTTATGGCAAGAAAACACAGTAAAAAGCCTGCCATTCAGGACGTGGGAGCGGAAGCGGTCGGAGGTAATATATGAATTTACGGATCCTTAAGACGATTTTTTCGGTCTGCAAAGTGCCGGACTTTTCAGGTGTCGACTGGGCTGATGAATACCTGTTTATCGGGAAAACCGATGAGGAGAATTCGCTTGTGTGTTCTGTTGGGAGCGTTCCCTCCAATGCCGCGGAGCGCGACGACGGATGGAGAGCCTTCCGGATTCAGGGCGTTCTGGATTTTTCGCTGATCGGAATTCTTTCCAAAATCTCAACGATACTGGCGGAGAACGGAATTGGAATCTTCGCCGTATCCACATTTAATACCGACTACATTCTGACGAAGGAAATAAACTTCTCGAGAGCTGTCGAAGTCATGAAAGAACACGGGTATATTGTGGAGGAGCAGGTTCCGGGAGGCAATGGAGCGATTTTATGAGAAAAATATTATTAACATCGACCGGACTCGAACATAAGGCCATCATCGACAGATTTCTTACCATGATTCCGAAAGAAACAGGCGAAATGCGGTTTCTCTTCATACCGACCGCATCAAGAACGGAAGAAGAGAAATTCTATGTGAGGAAATCGTTTGACCAGCTTCTGGGACTTGGCGTCAAGAGCGATAACGTCTTATGGTTTGACCCGGAGGATATTTCGACGCACCGCGACAGAACGGAAATCGACTGCATATATGTCTGCGGCGGGAATCCATTTTTCCTGCTCAAGAAGCTGAAGGAATGCGGTTACTTCGACAGAATCCTGGAATGGGTTAACGATGGGCTTCTCTATATCGGAGTAAGTGCCGGAAGCATGATCGCTGCTCCGGATATCAATTACATCTGCTGGGCGGAGATTAACGATTGCGGTCTCGAAGATACAAAAGGCTTATCGTTTATTACGGCGGGCATTCTCCCGCACTATACGGATGATTTCGCCAAGGCCGCTGTTCTTTTGCGCGAAAAGGGTTTTGAGGTCCTGGGAGTTAGCGACAGTCAGGCCGTGGCCATACAAGGCGACAGCATAGAGAAAATCGGTTATATGTGAGGCCGGGCGGACTGGATTTGGCAAGTCGGTTTATCGTCAGCCAAATCTGTTGTAATATTTCTTTGATATTGTGTGATATAGTAAATACCATATAGATCAAGGAAAGGGCGTTCGTTCTATGCGGTTATCGGATCTTACAAAATATAAGAATATCGTGATTCAGTGCCATGATAATCCGGATCCCGATGCTGTGGCGTCGGGCTTTGCATTGCACCGGTTCTTTTCGGGCGATTCCGGCCGCCGGGTTCGCTTTGTCTATACGGGGCAATACCGTATTCAGAAGCCCAATCTTCGGATGATGACGAAGCGTCTTTCGATTCCGCTCGAATACGTCGAAAGTCTTCCGGAGGTTCCGGAACTGCTCCTGGTCGTCGACGGTCAATACGGCGAAGGAAATGTCACGCGGCTTCAGGGCGAGCGCATCGCGGTGGTTGATCACCATCCGGACAGCGGCCGGCCTTTTGACTATGCCGAGATCCGGAGCGCATACGGCAGCTGTGCGACGCTTGTATATCAAATGCTGACAGAGTCCGGTTATGATGTGAACGCGGATATGGATCTGGCGACGGCATTGTATTACGGGTTGTACACGGATACCAACAGTCTTTCGGAGATTTCACATCCGGCGGATAAGGATTTGAGAGATGACCTGATCTACAACAGGAGCCTAATCAACGCGCTTCGCAATGACAATCTTTCTTCCGAAGATATCACAATTGCCGGCGACGCGCTGCATCAGGCTTTTTTCGATAAGGAGAATGGCTTTGCCGTCGCTGAGGCGGGACCCTGTGATCCGAACATTTTGGGATTTATCAGTGATATGCTGCTGCAGGTTCATCGGTGCGACTCCTGTGTGGTGTTTTGCCGCTTGCCGTATGGCATCAAGTATTCCGTTCGGAGCTGCACGCCGGAGATTCATGCCGGTGAGATGTCGCGGGTTCTGGCCGCAGATTTCGGATCCGGCGGCGGTCACGCGGAGAAGGCCGGCGGTTTTCTGCGCTCGGATGCGCTCTCGGTGGTGCTCGCGGAAAATTCATTCTCAGATGTCGAATTTTTCTCCGACCGTATTCGCTCCTACAAGAACAGTTATGACACCATTTACGCTTCGCAGTTCGAGCCGGATTTGAATACAATGTCGGTTTACATCAAGAACCGGCTTCCTATTGGCTTTGTCCGGTCTCTGGATGTTTTGGCGGACGGTGATTTTTCGACGGTACGGACACTCGAGGGTGATATCAACATTCGCGCTTCCGAGGATATCTATATTATGATCGGCATTTCGGGCGAGGTCTATCCGATCAAGAGGGCGACTTTCGAGAAGCGCTACACATCCTCAAACGAGCCGTATTCGGGCACTTTCGAATATGCGCCGACCATCAAGCGAACAAATACGCAGCAGTCGGTGCCGCTCGCAGAACATGCGCATATCTGCATCCCGACCGATGAGACCCGGATTTACGCGCGGCCTTTGGACCGGACGGTAAAGGTCTTCACCTTTTGGGATCCGGACCACTATATGCTCGGCAGTAAAGGCGACCTGCTCGCGGCGCACTATGACAATCCGAAGGATGTCTATATCGTCGCGCGCGATATTTTCGGGAAGACGTATCGGCGGGCGGAGGACTGATTCTTTAGCCGGTGTAGATTTACATGAAAAAGAACCTTCCCGCCGGTAAACTTAGTCGGCGGGAAGGTTCTTTCGCGCAGTTTAGCCTTCGATGTAGTACTTCATGCGGTTCTCTTCGGATAATGTCCTGTCGACCAGGATATCGCCGGCAATCGTATAGAGATCTTTTAGTCCGCGATTTGGGAAGCGTCCGAGCGTATAGGAATCAAAGACATAGACATATTTCATATCCTGACTGAATGCAACAAAATACGGTATTTCAGCCGTTGGATAGATTCCGTCGCTAACATCCAGAATCAAGGAATTGATATCCGAGACGGCCGTCAGTGTTTGGAGCGTGCTGTCATAAGACCAGAGCTTGACTTCCCCAATCTCGTCCTCGCCGGTATACAGAAGGCGTCCGGAATCGACACTCGCGGCCCGGATCCGATAGTCGTTTGACTGGAACACGAACACGGTGTCATCTTTGATGAAGCATCCGGAAAAAACGTCGGCACTGGCGCCGGCGATTCGCGATATCGTTTTGCCGCTTTTCAGATCGACAATATGGATGTACTGGTCTGTTCCGGGAATCGCCGCATAGCTGCTGTCATGCGCAAAAGGAATCTGCAGGTCGTAAACTTGCATCAAATCGATATGTTCATCGAACGCAATACGCGAACCATCCCCGGTTCGAATGGCAAACAGGCCGTCCCCGCCGCTTAGAATGATATAATCCGCATTCTCGGAGACAGCGACGAACTGCTCCTGATTAAGAGTTGTATCGAAGACGATTTTGCGGGTCTCCACGGATATAATTCGAAGCCTGTCATATTGGGAAAGGACCATATATGTCTTTGACGTGTTCGTATAATATGTAAAATAGGAATCTGCTTCCGACATTACCGTTTCAACGGTATCTTTTTCAAAATCGTAGTATTGTACGGAATCGTCCGTCATGCCGAAAAGTAAACCGTTTTCGCTAAAGGCAGCACATCTCGTCAAAGCTGGAAGCTCTTTCTGCCCGATAATCTTTCCGGAGTTTGTATCAAAAACATAGACACTTGTGGCATCCGACAAATTCCGCTCGATCAGCAGATACTTGCCGTCCGGACTCACTTGCCACAGGCCTGTGTACTCATCCGGATCAAATTCGTGTATTTTTTCCTGGCCGGGCGCTTCGACATACGAATAGACCATGATCGACTTAGCATCATCAGGGACAAGCAGCATATGGGCCGACCCTCCGACCATCGCCAGAATCTGTGAAGGAACCGAAAAATCATACTCCTTATATTCCCGGCCGGTATACATATTGGACCATTTGACCTGGCCCATATACGTCGTGTAAACAAACAATCCGGTATCTACATTCATCGTGGATCCCGTGATGGTGGAAGGGGCCACCATCTCCGTAACCTTGACGCCCGTCGCCAGGTCAAAAACAAATACGCGATTCTCGACTGTCAGCAGGATATGGCTGCCGCTTTCCTCGGAGTACAGCAATCGTATCTTGCTGATGTACAGATCAAACATAGACCGCTCTGCGGATACTTCCGATGTCCAAAGTACCGTTCCCTGTTCGATGTCGTGACAGGTAAGCTGCATACTGACATCTCCGGAGTCATCATCCCAGTTCGAGTAATTATACGAACCGCAAATGAGTGTTCCATCCTGGGTGAATTCGGAGAAAAAGGCTCCCGTATACGCCAGTTCAAAGCTCGAAATGACGCTGTTCGTCTGCACATCGATGACAGAAACAGATGCTTTTGTATCCTGAGACAGGATATTGGAATAGACAACCGCCAGCCGTGCTCCGTCTCCGGACAACACCATTTGAGCAAATAGCGAATCCGAATCCTCGATGGTTATCAAGGACTTGAGGCTGCCGTCCCTTGTATTTATGAGATAAGTTTCTTCATAGCCGAGAAGCTTCACTGCGACCACGGATTCATCACCGCTTAAAGCATGGTGAGGCTCGCTCAGGTAGCCGTCATTCCTGAACCGGGAATCGAGGGAATGATACGCGTCCTCCCAGACCAGGGATCCGTCCTTGCCGTTGATGCAGATGATTTTCGAGCCGGAAAAGGCGATAACCCGATCGTTTGCCAGAATGCTGTAGTCGTAATAACGATCCGTCGGAATCTCGTCCGACGCGGCATTCCATTCGGAGAGGCTTTTCCCTGTGGTCAGATCAAAGAGATTCAGAACTCCGCACGAATCGAGCATTGCGAAAAATGCCCCCGAAGGTGCAGCTTGCACATTGTCCGTTACCACATCCCGGTGTTCGACCGTATAATCCGGGACGAGATCCGTACCCATTGCATAAGGTTGAATCGCCTTGGACAAAGCATATTCGGCCTGCGGTACAACCGGTCTGTCGGGCTGATCAATGTCCTTCGGCAGAGCTTCAAGTGCGACAAGAATCGCATTGGTACGGTCGCCCTCCTCAAGCAGGCGCGATGACGTATCGGCCAGATACATCGATTGTGTCATCTGCTGTTTCTTGAAATTTTCCAGAATTCTTTGATTCTGATAATAATTATAAGAGCCGAACAGCACAGCCAGAACCGCAAACGCCGTCGCGCCGATCGCAATGCGGCGATTCTTCTGATCACGATGCCGCTGCTTCAAATCATCGTAACGGCAGCCCAGAATCGGTGCCGCCAGACGCAGGATATCCTGCTTGATCCTGCGTTTTCTTGCCCGGGAATCCGGCGCGCGGTAGTCAGCCGCAAAAGGTTCCGCGATCGCTTCATAAACATACGATTCGCCGTGAACATCCACTTCGCGCTTCTCTTCGAAAAGCAGCGGTTTAGGAAAAGAATCCTTCGGCTCACCCTCGATGATTACGGGCAAAATCCGCTCCCGCCCATGTGCCTTGATGAAGTAGGACACTTCATTTGCGACCCACTCCGACTCCGGCGTTCGGGGCGAACAAATCACGATCAGATACTCCGACTGATCCAGCGCCGTCAAGATCTCGTCGCTCAAACTGGAGGATACCGTGAGCTCTTCCTGATCCCGGAAAACACGTTCGATCTTCCGCTTGCCCGACGACTTGCGAATTGAGCGCGGCACACGAATGCTTTCCAGCCGCTTGTGGATCTGCTCCGAGACTTCTATATCCATCGGCGCATGACGATAACTGATAAACGCATCATATTTCATTTTTGAAATCCGCCTTACTCTGAATCATTCGAATAGAATTGCGACGCACTTACGTCAGTTAAATAATATTTACTATTATAGCGAAAAGTACCCGTAAACGCCACGGTGGGGACAGGAAAGAGTTAAAAAGAGAATACGGATTCCTGCGTTGGCAGCAGTAAGACGTACCGTCCGTGTTATAATAGTAAAGAAATATTGACCGCGCTATAAGAATGGATGCGTGTTGATGTTGAAAGTCTAGTCAGGATATATCGCATATAATATTCGCTTAAGGCCGGCGCAGAAACGTTTAATTTGAAAATCAGACCGGTTCTGTATGGGCCGAACATAGAGCAGATTATTTTTTTACCAAATCATTCCACTTGAAAAATTGCTTATCATCGTTGCTGTGAGGCGCCGTAATGTATGGCGGCCGCTGCTTTGCATTTCCGTCGATTCAGAAGGAGTAATCCCGTATTGAAAGGAGCATTTTATGAGCGACTATGAGAAACTTACGAATGAAGCCGGCGCTCCGGTAGCCGACAATGAAAATACGATTACCGCGGGGCCGCGGGGACCTGCTGTCATGCAGGATGTGTGGCTGATGGAGAAAATGGCTCACTTTAACCGTGAGGTTATACCCGAACGCCGTATGCATGCCAAGGGTTGGGGCGCCTACGGTAAACTAACCGTAACCCATGATATTTCACGGTATACCAAGGCGAAAGTTCTAGCGCCCGGAGCAGAGACCGAGCTGTTCATACGATTTTCCACGGTCGCAGGAGAGCGCGGAGCTGCCGACTGTGAACGCGACATACGCGGGGTTGCCGTCAAGTTCTACACCGGGGAAGGCAACTGGGATTTGGTCGGAAACAATACGCCAACATTCTTTATCCGTGATGTCCATAACTTCTCCGATTTGAACCGTGCCGTTAAGAGGGATCCCCATACCGGCCGCCGTTCCGCCCAGAACAACTGGGATTTCTGGACACTTCTGCCCGAATGCTTTCACCAGATTACCATCGTCATGAGTGACCGTGGGATACCCGCTTCATTCCGCAATATGCACTTTTTCGGCGAGCATACATTTTCTTTCTATAACGACAAGAATGAACGCGTCTGGTGCAAATTCCATTTTAAGACACAGCAGGGAATCAAGAATCTTTCGAATGAAGAAGCGGCGAAGATCAACGGTATGGATCGCGAGTACATGGGCAAGGATCTTTACGAGGCGATTGAGCGAGGTGATTTCCCGAAGTGGACGATGTATGTACAGATCATGACGGAAGAGCAAGCGAAAAATCACTATGAGAATCCGTTCGACATCACAAAGATCTGGAGTCATGCCGATTATCCTCTTATTGAGGTCGGGGTTCTGGAGCTTAACCGGAATCCGGAGAATTTCTTTGCCGAAGTTGAGCAGTCAGCCTTTACGCCCGCACATGTTGTGCCCGGTATCGGCTTCAGCCCGGACCGTTTCCTGCAGGGACGGCTATTCTCTTACGGTGACGCACAGCGCTACCGTCTTGGCGTCAATCACAATCTCATACCGGTGAACCGCGCAAAAGTCCCGGTTCATGAATACCACAGGGACGGTACCATGCGGGTTGACGGCAACTATGGCGGCGCGCCGGCCTATACTCCGAACAGCTATGGCGCCTGGACCGCTCAGCCCGAAGTAATGGAGCCGCCGCTGCAGCTGGATGGAGCAATGTACCGTTATGATCCAAAAGATGATCCGACGGACGATTGTTTCCGGGCCGGCGGGAATTTGTGGCGCGTAATGACCGAAGAGAAAAAGCAGATCCTGATCGAAAATACGGCCGGAGATATAGCCTCCGTCACGCTAAATATCAAGTACCGTCATGCCGCGCATTGTTATCTGGCTGATCCCGAATATGGCGTGCGTTTTGCCAAGGCAGCCGGACTGGATTTCGAGAAGGTGAAGGAGCTTGCCAAGCTGGATCATGAAGGATTGGTACAGGCGACCCTTTCTGGGCCGGCAAAAAGGTGACGAGACACCGCATGACAAAGGGCAGAAGTGGCCTGTCATTCTGACCGGCTTGATCTCAGTGCCGTTTCTGATTCTTGTTCCGCCATGGGAGTTCGCTTCGTTTTCGGGACCGATTCCGCGGGCGGGGATACTGGCATGGATCGGACTACTGCTTTTCGCGATCGGCATAATCCTTCAGTCGATTGCCATGTGGCAGCTGCGTTCTTACTATACGGTACTTCTGGGTATGCTGGCCTTTCTTATTCCGATCTTCCTTTTTATTCGCGCGAGAATCCGAAGGGAGGAGAAAATGCTCCTGGCAGAGTTCGGTGAAGAATACGCCGAATATATGCGACGAACTCATAAACTGATTCCGTTTGTATATTGACATGAGCTTTAGAACGGCAGACCAGAAGCTAACGAATGAATGGTAGAATATATAATATGGAATAATCCGTTGGCGAGGTGAAGAACGTGTTTGACAATAAGCCTCTCTTAAATAGAAGCGACGATTGGCTGAAATATGCGATTCGACTCAACCTGTGCGGGGAGCCGAAGGAATCTTTATCCGATGCAAGAGACAAGGCTTTGGCAGATGAGCAAATCAGAAGCTGCCTTAAAGACGTGGAGTCTATTCACTCGACTCCGGTAACGAATCATAAGAATCCGGATTTGCCGATTCACAAGCTCTTATTCCTGCTTGATCTCGGCTTCGATCAGGAGATCCCGCAAATCCAGACAGCTGTGCAGGAAATCCTGAAGCATCGGGACGAGAATGGAATTTACCAGTCTCTGACGAACATTCCGAAACATTTTGGCGGAACAGGAGAGGCCGTTTTCAGCTGGTGCTTCTGTGATGCGCCGCTTCTCCTTTTGGCTTTACTTAAGGCGGACGTCGATTATAAAGAATTCATACAGCCCGGCGTACGCTATTTAGTATCCCTCGTTCGCGAAAATGGATTTCCCTGCGCAGCTTCGCCGGAATTGGGAAAGTTCAGAGGCCCGGGCAAGAAAGACGATTGCTGTCCTTACGCGACCCTTATTATGACGGACTTGCTCTCGTACATACCGGAGTATAAGAACTCTGCGGCAGCTTCTGCGGCAATTCATTCCATTCTGGATTTGTGGCAACACAGTCAATTGCAGCATCCGTACCTGTTTTATATGGGAACGGATTTTCGCAAATTAAAAGCACCGTCCTCCTGGTATGACATCGTCAGCGTGGCAGGAGTATTGAGCAAATACGAGTCCATTCATAGTGATCCCCGTTTCCTGGAGATGATTGCAGTCATAAAAGCCAAGCAGGATCGAGAGGGCTTTTTCACGCCGGAATCCGTCTATATGAAGCTGAATCAATGGGATTTCGGACAGAAGAAGCGGGAGTCACCCTATTTGACATATTTGTGCCGCCGCATTTTGCTAAGATTATAGCAAGCAGAAAGTCCGCAGCTGATGAATCTCAATTTTCGAATGAATAAGCACACGATAAGGTCCTGTATGAAGCGGGGTACATGGAACTGGAAATGATCGCGGATTATGCCGGAGACTTTCTTCGCTTACTGAGAAGCCGGAACAACAGGCTGGTATGGGGAGCGATGCTGGCACTGTCGACAATTGCCGGGATTAAGGCGGATGAGATATATGTGAATCTGGACGTAATACTGAAGATCCTGAAGGACGGTTCGATTATTGCGGTTGATAACGCCGTGAAAGTTTTGGCAGCGATCGCCGCTCAGAAAGATGAATACAATAAGATAATATTCCCCGATCTTCTGGAACACTTAAGTAAATGCCGCCCCAAAGAGGTCGGTCAGCATGCCGAAAGTACTTTTCCGGCGGTAAACGATGAGAATCGGGATGAATTCATCAAAGTACTGGAGAAGAGGGAAGACTCTCTGACAAGCGCCCAACTGGCAAGAATCAAGAAGCTGTACAAGAAACTTGGAGTGAAGCAATAAGCCGTGACCGTAGGGGATTTTAGATGAACATATTCAAACAGATCCTTGAAATAGAGAAAGCAAAACCGTATGTACGCGGAAGCGGCGTGATGTGGACGGATCCATATATCTCAGGAAAGCTTCTTGCCGTACATTTGGATGCCGCGAATGCGGCCGCCAGCCGCACGCCTCAGGCGATTGAAGATACCGTCGCCTGCATTCACAATCGGATCAAACCCGGATCGAAAGTACTCGATTTAGGCTGCGGACCGGGGCTTTACACCGAACGTCTCGCCGCACTCGGACATCATATGACGGGGATCGATTTCTCAGAGAACTCGATCGAATATGCCAGCACAAGGCCGGAAGCCACACTTTACGGTATCCGCTATTTGCGGGCTGATTATCTGGAACTTCATTATGAGGAAGAATTCGATTTTGTCATGATGATCTACTGCGACTTCGGCGCACTGGTTCCGGACGAGCGTATGAGGCTGATCGAAGTCATTCGGAAAGCTTTGAAGCCCGGCGGCTGTTTTTTCTTTGACGCGATTACGGAGGAGGCGGCGGACAGAGTTCTTTACGGAACCTCCTGGGAATCGGAACCCGAAGGGGGAGGATTTTACAGCCCTGCCCCCTATGTCTGTCTGAATGACTGCCGTCGCTTCCCGGGAGAGAAATCGACACTTGACCAGCATCTCGTTGTTTTTGAGGACGGGACGACGAAACTGTTTCGCTTCTGGAATCATTATTTTGACCGGGAGGACGTAAGAAATATGTTTAGCCCATACGGGTTTTCGGACGTAAACGCGATCGAAGGATTACTTAAGGGCGAAGGACCATATCAGGATCACGGTGTCGTATTTTACGAGGTGAGGAAAGACGTCTGATGTCGGAGTTGATGATATGGCAACTCAGTAAATCAAGGCTGTTTATACCCGATCGGGGGTCTTCATTGGGCCCGTTAATAATCATATACCCTAAAAGGTATAAATTTTGAGCGAAAGATTGATTTGCTACCCGATCGGGTGTAAAATCGGAATATGAATACGATAGCAGAATGCATTAAACAAAAAAGAAGAGAAGCAGGATTGACGCAGGAAGAATTTGCCATTCGTTCGGGACTTGGTCTTCGTTTTGTTCGTGAACTCGAGCAGGGTAAAGAAACAGTACGAATGGACAAGGTAAATCAGGCGCTTGCTATGTTTGGGCTGACAGCTGTTCCCGGAAGAAGGGACGAGTAATGGGAGAGTCATATAGGACGGCGTACGTTTATGTGCGGGATGTCTTTGCGGGAACGCTCATTGAAACGGATTCCGGCTATTCTTTTCAATATGATCCTGACTATCTGAAGATCCCGGAGACGCCATTTGTGAGTCTTACTCTTCCAAAGAGAGCAGAGGCTTATATATCGAAGACACTTTTTTCTTTTTTTGACGGATTGATTCCAGAGGGATGGCTGCTAAACATCGTCGTGCAGAGCTGGAAAATCGATAGAAACGATCGCTTTGCGCTTCTCTTGGCTGCCTGTAAAGATTGCATTGGCAATGTCAGTATTCTCGGGGTAAGAGCATGAACTGCTTATATTGCGGCTCTCCGATACTCGATTCTTCTGATCACGAAGAACATTCCACCGGATGGCATATGTCATGTGTGAAGAAATTTTTCCATACAAGTAAATTGCCGGACATGAATATATCAGAAGAAGAAATGCTGCGGATTGCTTCTGAGAGCATAGACAAAGGTTATACGGTACCCGGCGTTCAGAAGAAACTGTCATTACATTTAGAGACCGGGAGAGAACCCCGCTTAACCATGGTAAATTACCCGTCCGGTTTTATTCTCAAACCACAGACTTCCGAATATCCGGCGCTCCCGGAAGCCGAACATCTCGTTATGCAGATGGCAGCGAGAACCGGCATCAAGACGGTTCCTTTTGCACTCGTGCGATTGCCGGCAGATCAAGACCGTTTCGCTTATATCACCAAAAGGATTGACCGTATACTGCCGAATAAGAAAAACGAGACATTTCAGAAACTTGCGATGGAGGACTTCTGTCAGTTGGATGGCCGGCTTACGCAGGACAAGTATCGCGGATCGTATGAACGCTGCGCGAAAATAATCACCCAATATTCCATGAATCCCGGTCTTGACCTCTCGGAACTTTTTCTCCGAATCGTATTTTCCTATCTGATAGGAAACTCGGATATGCATCTCAAGAATTTTTCTTTGATTGAGGAAAAACCGGGCAGTGGAACGTATGTGCTGTCTGCGGCGTACGATATGCTTCCGGTCAATATAGTAATACCGCAAGACACAGAGCAGTTGGCGCTTACACTCAATGGTAAAAAGTCGAATCTTCATAGGAGGGATTTTACGGCTTTTGCCGCCGCGTGTGGCATTCCCGCAAAATCGGCTGAGAAGATGATCGACAAGATAACATCCATGCAGCAAGACTATGTTTCTATGTGCCGCGACTCCTATTTACCGGAGTTGATGATAGAGTCGATGGAAAAGTTGATCAAGGAAAGGACTTTATGACAGAGTTCTGAAAAGCAAATTAGGAGGATTTCTTATCAAAACAATAAACGAACCCTGGATTAAGCTGAAAAGCGGCCTTAATCAGGAAGACTATGATTTGATGAACGGGCTTCAGATGCGTTGTATGCAAAACGACGGGATTACGTTGAAGCTGGAGCTTGACTATAAGCTGAGCGACGCGAAAAACACATCCGAAGCGGCCGGTATTCAGGGCATAAACGAATTCATGTACTTTAACGGTGCCGAGCTCATCGGATACGTCGGTATATGCGGCTTCGGCGGCGGTTCGGCGCCTCTCGAGATAACCGGCATGGTTCATCCGGCATACAGGCGGCATGGGATTTTTACGAAATTACATGAATTGGTTAAGGATGAATGCCGGAGAAGGAACGCGGCCGGTGTTCTCCTTCTGTGTGATAAGAAGTCGGATTCCGGCCACGAATTTCTGAACAGTTTTGGCGCGGTATATAAGTATTCGGAATTTGAAATGTATCTCCGCGATGAGCACAAAGGGATTGCCAAGGAATTGCTGCACGAGATCATCTTAAGAAAAGCATCAAATGAAGATGCCGGCGAAGTGGCACGGCAGAATGCGATTTACTCTAGCGACCGTGCGGAGCAGGAAGATAAAGATGATCCGGCAGATATACTTCTTTTACCTGAAGAGGAAGAGAAAAGAGGGATGACGATCTACCTTGCCGAATCGGAGGAGAAGATCATCGGGAAAGTTCACCTGCAGGTATCGAGCGGGATCGGCGGAATATACGGACTTGGCGTATTGCCGGAAAATCGCGGCAAAGGCTATGGCCGGGCTATCCTGCTCAAGGCTGTTGAAAAGCTGAAGGCCGTGAAGGCAGAGCAGATCATGCTTCAGGTGGCCGCCGAAAACGAGAAAGCGCTAAGCTTGTACAAATCCTGCGGATTTGAAGAGACGTCCGTAATGGACTATTTCGAATGGGTATAGTTCTCTACTTCAGATTTACACTTCGTATGGTTTGAATGCGGACGAGTTTCTCGGTATCCTTTTTTCCCTCCAGGAGAAGCACCCATTCTTCATCCACGTCCTGAATCCGGCAATTCTGAAGGCTTGTCTGGAAACTGAAACCGCTGCTTTCGAGTTTAAAATCGGCGTATTTGCCGATGTTTTTATCCAGTATTTCCCGAAGAGAGGTCTTTTCCATGTGCCCGATACCCGCATCCTGGATCAGACGCTTGAGACTTCCAACTTGTGACTGCAGAGTGAAGCACCAGACAAAGGCAACCAAACCGAAAATATATCCCATGTAACCCAAAGACTCCATTTCCCATTCCCCCTTACTTCACGATACTGATGGACTGTATGGAAGATACCGGGAGAATCTTGGTCATGGTCTTTTTGTTCTTCGTGTATTCGACACTTACCCACGGACCGTCAAAATCGACGATTGTGCAGGTCTCGCCCCCGATTTCGTAATCCGTATCGTACAGGGTAAACTTGACGCGTTTTCCCTTCAGCCCATACAGAAGACGCGTAACGGCGCTCTTTCCTGCCGTGCCGAACTTCTGCTGCTCATAACTGTCATTTAAGAGATAGTCGCAGCTTACATCCAAAAGCTCAGCCAACAGTACCACCTTCTCCATTTCCGGAAAGGACAGACCCGATTCCCAGCGGGATATGGACTGCCTGGTCACCGACATCATATCCGCGAGTTGTTCCTGTGTCAGATTCTTTTCTTTTCTTGCATCTGCGATTTTGTTTCCGATGCTCATATGATTTGCACCTCCGTTTGTGATGTGCTCATCATAGAGGATATTCCCGCTATGGCACTACCAAATTCCGGTTTCGAAATGTAACATTTGAATTGCATTGCCTGTTACAACGCGCAGGAGACTGTTTTGATCACCACATATCCTTGTGAATTCGCTCACTCAGTGTGTATTTCTTCTGTTCGAGGTATACGGCCTCATCGCTCGGTTTCCCGACTGCGATAAAGCACGGCATCAGGTAATCTTCCGGGAAGTTCAGGATTTGTCTTGTCCGGATGCCTTCTACTCCCAAAGGAATACGAAGTGTACAGGCATAGCCTTCGGCGGTGGCGGCGAGAAACATGTTTTCGATACAGCACCAGATGGAAGCGAATCCGTTCAGGTGTGAAAGATTCGCCGGATGCATGATGTCGGTTTTTTGCCGGAAAACGGGCACGATTACACATGAGGCGTTCATCAGCATCTGATACTGCTTGGGAATGGCGTCGATATATACCTTCTGCTGGCAGGTGTCGTTTAAGTCCCAGTCCCGGAGGATCGCATTCACTTCTTCCGCGGATACTTTTTCCGGTATCGGATTAAGAAGTTTCAGCAGGATGTTCTTGTCCCGGATTACGATAAAGTGCCAGTCTCTCATATGGTCATTTGAGGGCGCTTTCATGCCTGCATCGATCATCCGTTCTATGACTTCCTCTTCAATGGAAACATTTTCGAAATCCCGGATTGTACGTCTTTTTTCTACCGCTTGATAAAATTCCATAATGAACCCTCCCGGTTCTGATTCTCCGCCATTATGAGTATTATATTCTTTCAGGAAAAATCAACCAAGTACTAACATTATTGGACGTGCTATAATGTTAAAAGTATTGAGGTCAGACCCTTTGCAAGAACGGCAGGAATGAAATCGAATATGATTATTACGGTGTCAGAGGTCAAATGAAGGATAAATTAATCGCATTCTACAGAACAATCGAGACCCCGAAGATAACCTCTGTTTTGCTGGTTTTTTTATGCCATGAAACATTAAAAGCAATACGTACAGAAGCGGGCTTGACCGTATGTATATTGATGTACCTATTGTGTTATATAGCCGCACAGAGATTCTCTCGCAATTATCAAAAAGCGAAGGTGAGTTTATCCAACAAGTGGCAAACACTGCTATTTTTCCTGCTGTACCTGTATTTCGTTTTTAGTTTGCTTGGAATCGCTTTTCTGGAACCTTACCAACTGGATGCTTTTCCGTATGACCGCTATTTGTTCTTGCCGATGGCGATCGCCTGGACATTTCCGCTATTTCTTCAATTGCTTATGTGGGTTGATGCGGCATTTAGCCGGAGCTTACCCGGAGAAACGCAATTCCCTTTAAAATGGAAAATCTTTGCTTTCGCTGGCCTTGCAGCAAGCTATTCCATATGGATTCTTGCATTCAACCCGTGTATCAGCACCTTCGACACAGGGTTTCTTTTTAATCAGGCCCATATCATGGGATTGGAGCCAATACTGAATTGGCATCCGCCGTTTTACGCGATTGTTTTGCATTTTCTTTTGAAGATATGTGATTCGGCGACATTTCTGATTTGCGTTCAATGCACAGCGTTTGCGTTTTTGATCCTTCGATTACTGACGCTTCTCTTGAAAAAAGGAATTTCGAAAAAGGCGGCGATTTTCCTTTATGCAGTTCTTGGATTTGCTTTTAACAATGTCATTCAGATGATAACGCTATGGAAAGACATTCCATATATGATATCCATATTGTGGCTTACCGTTGTTTTGGCGGACCTTATCTTGACAAGCGGCAAGCTATCCAAGATCTGGTATGTTGAATTTTTCGCTTCGCTGCTATTTACAGCTCTTTTCAGACAAAACGGAATTGTGCCGGCCATAGCGGCTGCGGTTTTTATCACGGTTTACTTCATCCGAAGAAAGAAGTTCTTATCCTTAATACCGATCGCGGCTTTTATTATGGCTTTGGTTATCATTCAAGGACCCGTTTATAGTTTTTACAAAGTGGAAGACAAGCCGGGTCTAAAATACATCGCGTTGTCGAATGATATAATCGGAACGTATTATGCCGGTTGTGATACATCTGACGATGTTATGAAGATGCTGAATGAAATAACAGAAAATGATCCCGATCATTGGAGGTTCAATTCTTATTATACAAATTATAACAGCGAGGCACTGGAGGATTATTCAATACCGGAATTCGTCTCCATTTATGTTCGAACTTTTTTCGAACACCCATCGGAGATGCTGAATGAGTTTACGAAAAGAAATTCGATCATATGGAGCATTATCAAACCGGGCAGAGATATTAGGGCCTGGGTTAATTACACGGGAGAATGGCATCAGAATCCGGAATACGAATATACATATCCATGGAGGGTCCCTCTTGCCTTAACCGACGGACTTTCGTCCGTGTCGAATTACCTTACCGATAATTCGTTAATATACATATTAGCCTGGAGAACAGGGGCTTACGTCCTTGGAATATTGTTTTTACTGTACTTCATCTCTAAAAAAAAGAAGATGCTATACTTCATTCCGTTCCTTCCGGTCCTGTTCAATTTGTTTTCATTGCTGGCGGGATCCGGCTGGACGGATTATCGGTATTATTGGCCAACGGCCATAATGGCACTATTTCTTATGGCATATACAAGGATCATTTTGGCGCCGGAAAAAGAACCGGCGGAAATTGATAATCCAAAGGCAGATTGTCCAGCCGATTCGCCGAAGATCGAGTCATAATGGAGGTTCTTATGAAGAAGGAAATCACGTATTTTGAGACAATAAAAGAGAATCACACACTTGAAACATTCGAAATCGTCGAGCAGAAGCTTAAGGAAACCGGAATAAAAAAGGTGGTTCTCGCTTCAACAACCGGCAACACGGCTTTAAAAGCGATGGAGTATTTCTCCGGCAAGGGAATTACGCTTGTCGTTATCCCTCATCAGTACGGCTTTTCGGATGAAGAGAACCGGTTTCCGCAAAGCGTCGTTGAGTCTTTACGCAATAATGGCCATGAAGTACATTTCGGCACAATGCTTTTTCACACGGAAAGACTGTACGAATCCAGTATTCCAAACGTAATTGCAGATTTCCTTCGCTGCTTCAGCGAGGGCGTCAAGGTCTGCATCGAAATTACGCTCATGGCCGCTGACGGCGGGCTCGTGAAAAACGGGGAGTCCGTAATTGCCGTTGCCGGAACCGGTGCCAATTCCGATACGGCGCTTGTCATGCAGGCGGCCACCACGAGAAGTCTGAAGAAACTGCGTGTTAACGAGATCCTCTGCAAGCCGTATAATGCATTATAAAGCATGAGGATATCGGTTTTCGCGTGAAGGAGATAAGAAAATGGGCATTACTTTAAACAGCTCCATTCTTCTGACGAAGAACATGGAAAGGGCGATCCGGTTTTATAAGGAAGTTATGGGATTGGAATTGCAGAAGCAGTTTGAAACGGTGGCTTTTTTCCAGGACGGGCTTGTGATCCATGACGAAGCAGTCTATCTGAGCTATATCGGAGGTCCGGATCAGTCCCCAAGTGGATTCAAAGCGGTTTACTATTATATTGATACGGATATCGATGAAATGTACCGTTCTCTGCAGGAGAAGAAAGTCGAGTTCATACATGGCCTCGAGACCCAGTCGTGGGGAGAAAGAGTCCTTCGGTTCTACGATCCGGACGGCAATGTGATCGAAATCGGAGACGGGAAGTCATGATTATCGAGAAAGCATTCAGAGAGGATTTGCCGATGATTCTGCAATTGCAGCATTTGGCATTCGCGAAAGAGGCGGAAGAATTCAATGACTTTGAAATAGGGCCGCTGAAACAGACGGTGAATGATCTTGACGAAGAATTTAGTGTGAGAGTTTTTTTTAAGGCCCTTGATGAGAACGGGACTATAATCGGCTCCACACGCGGCTATATTGAGAACGGGACTCGCTCTGATAGAGGCCGAGGGGCCGGAGGATTAGAGATTCTGTCCCCCGGCAATGTCGATTGAACTTCCCGTGATGTATGAGGATAGCGGTGAGAGCAGCAACATAACGGCCGGAACAACTTCCTCCGTACGCCCGAATCGGCCGAGTGCGATCCCGCGGCGGTCTGCCTCCTGTTTTACCCAGTCCGGATAGGATAGCAGGGAACCGGAGGCTTTGTGACGACTGATCTGACGATCGGTTTCGATGGCTCCGATGTTCACGGTGTTTACACAGATCCGATCTGCAGCCAGGTCTTTCGCCAGCATTTTAGCCACTTGAGAAACGGCTGCTCGGGCGGCACTGACGGCTGCCATCTCCGGATCGGGTACGTTTGCTGTGATGCCGTTGATAATCACAATCCGGCCTGCCTCGGATTTCCGTAATGCTGGAACGGCCGCTTGTATGACATTCAGGATACCCTTAAGTTTCAATTCATATTGAGACATGAAGTCATCCATCGAAGTATCCATGACTCGTCCGGAAGTACCGTATCCCGCATTTGTTACAACGCCATCGAGCCGGCCGAATTTTTCGAGTGTACAAAGAATGGCTGAACGAACGGCTTGAGTATCGCGAACGTCACATGGCCGGAAGACAAATCTGGAACGCATTTCTTCCGGCATTGAATCCCGGAATGCTTCGAGTTCAGCAGTAGTTCGCGCACATGTTCCAACGCAGGCGCCTTCATGAAGGAGGCTCGCTGCAATCGATTTCCCGATCCCGCGGCTTCCGCCGGTAACAAATATGACTCGTCCCTTCAATAAAAGATCCAAAGAAACCCTCCTCCGCGAACGCATGGCGATGCTTCTGCTCTACATACAATGATAACACTTGTCGCTTTGGAAGCGACCAGTTGCCCTCCCCACAGCCGTATCCTGTAGTTACAGTAAACTTATAGGAGGATACGGAAATGAAAAAAGGATTAACGGAGCTTGTATTTATTCTGGACAGGAGCGGTTCGATGGGCGGACTGGAGAAGGACACAATCGGCGGTTTCAACGCGATGCTCGAAAAGCAGAAGGCTGTTGAAGGCGAATGCCGGATCACGACGGTGCTTTTCGACAACCGCTATGAACTGCTGCACGACCGCATCGATATTAAGGCGGTAACTCCGATTACGGATAAGGAGTATTTTGTAGAAGGTTCGACGGCGCTTCTGGATGCGATCGGCAGAACCATTCACAAAATCGGCAGTGCACAGCGGCATACCGCTGACGATTACCGTGCCGAAAAGGTGCTTTTCGTCATCATTACCGACGGGGAAGAGAACAGCAGCCGGGAGTTTTCGGCGGACAAGGTCAAGGCGCTGATCGAGCGTCAGAAGTCCAGGTATGACTGGGAATTCATTTTTCTCGGTGCGAACATCGATGCGGTGGAAACGGCAGAACGGTTTGGCATTAAAGCCGATCGCGCTCAGAATTACTGCGCTGACAGCGAGGGTGTCGGTCTCAATTTCCGTGTAATGAGCGATGCGGTTGTCTCTTTTCGCGAATGCGCTGCAATGCCGGAAGGCTGGAACGATAAAATTCAGAAGGATTTTAAGCGAAGAGGAGGCCGCAAGTAATGCTCGGAGCGATTATCGGCGATATTGTAGGTTCTGTCTATGAATGGAATAACATCAAGACGAAAGACTTTCCGCTTTTCCGCGAGGATTGCTTTTTTACCGACGACACGGTGATAACCGTGGCGGTCGCGGACGCGATCATGCAAGGGAGTAGTGTCATGATCGGAGGCGGCATCGATATTCACAAAGGCATCGCGGTCGACGGAGACCTTTTCATCGATTCGATGAAGAAATGGGGGCGGCTATACCCGAATGCCGGTTACGGTGGACATTTTGGTTCATGGCTGATCTCGGAGGATCGGGAACCTTATAACAGCTGGGGCAACGGCTCTGCTATGCGTGTTTCCCCCTGCGCATGGGTTTGCGAACAGACGCAATTTGCGCATGAGTGCATAGAAGATGTCGACCGCCTCGCGAAAATAAGCGCGGCGGTTACCCATAATCATGAGGAAGGGATCAAAGGTGCTGTCGAGACGGCCAGAGCGATCTGGTTTATGCTTCGGGCCCGGTATTACTCCAAATACCCCGATAATATGGATGAGTGGAAGGCCATGATCCGAAGCGAATCCGGCTACGACCTTTCCCGGTCACTTGACGAAATCCGTCCTTCATACAGGTTTAACGAGACCTGTCAGGATACCGTGCCGCAGGCGATTACGGCATTTCTCGAGAGTACCGGATTCGAGGACGCCATTCGGAATGCGATTTCCCTCGGCGGCGATAGCGACACGCTCGCCGCGATAACCGGAGGAATTGCCGAAGCCGCCTATGGAATCCCCGACTGGATCAAGGATAAGGCCTGGTCGTATCTGGATGAGCCGATCCGGGATGTCTGCCGCCGGTGGGAGACGTTTACGGCGAAGAGATGAGACGTGACGACACGGTGATTCGCGAATAATCTCCGCAAAGGTTGACAGATGAGTGTGTTTGCGGGAAGCTTGAGTCGTAAAAAAATCGGCGCCGAATTCGATTGCGGATTTGCGGACGCCAGCGGGGGAACACGTTTTGGGAATTTCACGAAAAACGAAAATATTTACCTTGCTGTCCAAGCCGGGCACACTAAAGTGGAGCGTCGCCTTAAAGGGCATATTGTGCGGTTTGGTCTCGGGCCTTCTGGTTGTTTTGTACCGCCTCGGTATTGAATTCGGTACGGAAACGGCGGTTAAGATCTATGGTTACTTAAGACAGAATCCGTTATGGATACTTCCGTGGATTCTGTGTATTGCATCAGTCGGTCTTCTGATTGCATGGCTCGTCAAGCTGGAACCGATGGCGACGGGAAGCGGAATTCCGCAGGTGGAAGGGCTTCTCCTGTACGGTATGAAAATCCGCTGGTATTCGGTGCTGCTTGTCCGCTTTATAGCCGGTATAATCTCATCCTTCTTCGGTCTGTCACTCGGCCGTGAAGGTCCCTCGATCCAGATCGGCGCAGCGGGCAGTCAGGCGGTGGCCAAACGGATCGGAAAGAACAAGCTCGAGGAGAACTATCTGATTACCGGAGGCGCCGCGGCGGGTCTTTCGGCGGCGTTCAACGCGCCGCTTTCGGGCATTGTTTTCGCGCTCGAAGAAGTTCACCGGAGTTTTTCGGGGCTGGTCCTGATTACCGCGACGACGGCCGCATTGACGGCGGATGTCGTTTCGAAGTACTTCTTCGGACTTAAGCCGGTCTTGAATTTCGCGGCGACTCCATCGCTTCCGAATGCATTCTATCTCTGGCTGATTCCGCTCGGACTCGTATCGGGCCTGACCGGCGTCGCACTTAACAAAGCACTGCTTGGGTTTCAGACGATTTTTCGAAAATTGCCGCGCCTTCTGCGCCCGACAATCGCTTTGCTGATCGCGCTGCCGTGCGGTCTTTTTCTTCCGGCCGTTCTGGGCGGCGGGCAGAATCTGGTGCGTATCGCGGAGACGGCACAGAGCGGAATCATCATGATCGCTGTGTACCTAATCGTCAAATTCCTTTTTACCTGCACAAGCTTCGGCAGCGGTACGCCCGGCGGCATTTTTATGCCGATTCTGGCCGTCGGCGCTCTTGCGGGATGCCTCTTAGGCCTGATCGCAACGCGGTTTGGACTCCCGGCGCAGTACATTCCGGATTTTGCGGTATGCGCGATGGCCGGCGCACTGTCGGGCAGCGTGAAAGCGCCCGTTACGAGCATCCTCCTGATTGCGGAGATGACCGGTTCTCTCGTTCATTTGCTTCCCGTGGCGGCCTGCGCTTTTATAGCACTCTTCATCTCGGATGTCCTGAAGACGACTCCGATTTACGAGGCGCTGCTGGAGAGAATTGCGGAAAACAAAGAAGACAGCCAAAGCATGAAACTCGGAGGCGCTGTTGAAGTTCCGGTGGAAATGGGAAGTCCTGCCGCCGATAAGACCGTGCGAGAGATCGAGTGGCCTCAGGACACTTTACTCGTGGGAATTCGACGTGGCGATAAGGAAATCGTCCCAACCGGGAAAACAAGAATCTTCGCGGGCGATTATCTGATTCTACTTTCGACGGAAAATTCATACAAGGACCTGAATGCAAATATAAAGGATCTCTGCCGTACGAAATCATAAATGGATCTACGCTTAACCGCGTGCTTCTGGGAGGCAGAAAGTAAGCATTTATATATGCCGAACTAGCATAGAAAGAAGAGAGGTTCAATCCATTGGCAAACGGAGAAGTCACTTTCTTTCGCTCGGAAAGCGAAGAAATTGAATTGATCTACTGCAGGAATTCGCGTATATCGTATCCGCCGCATACGCATGTTTCCAGTTATACATTGGGGCTTCTTACGGAAGGCTCGGTTGCTTTTGAGCAGGATGGCAACCGCGGGATATGTCATACCGGGGACTTTTTTGTCGTTCCGCCGGATACGGTGCATGAAGTCTGTGCCTTGGCGGAAGAGTATTCGATCCTGTCCGTTTGTTTTCGAAAAGATGTTATTTACCGGCAGGATCCGGAGACCATTCTGTGGATCGTCGGCAATCTTGCGAATCACCTTGTTGCGGGAAACTATATTGATGCCGGTCAGATTGCCATGCTGGGCGACGCGGTAGAAGTCCTTTACAGGGATCTTGAGATCATTGCTTTCCCGGAACAAAGCCAAATCGAGAATGCGAAGAATCTGCTGGCCGGGGCACCGGAGAATCCGTTCCCCGTTGAAGAATTGTCGCGGAGAGTGTTTGTAAGTCAGTATTATCTCATAAGGGAATTCAAGAAGCGTTTCGGACTTACACCGCATCAGTATCAAATGCAGAACCGCGTGCGAAAGGCGCAGCATCTCCTCTTAGAAGGCAGGAGTATAACAGAAGTGGCTCTGATCACAGGATTCTGCGACCAAAGCCACTTTGACAGGTGGTTCCGGAAAATGCTCGGCATCACGCCGTCCGAATATATAGAGGCACAGATCCGTCTGCCGGATCGCGATTAGCAAAGCGCGGGGAAGAACTTGGCAAACAGGTACAGACCAGCTTTTCCCGCATGTACTTCATGCGGTACTCCTGCCGGAAAAATCGAGACTGTGCCGGCCTCGTATTCGAGTGTAATGCCGGCATTCACACATTCCCCGGAGCCGGAAATCACTTCATGTGTCTCAAGCTGCGTCTCGTGGATATGGGTACGAATACTCTTGTCCGGCGCGATGCGGACCAGATGATAGCTGAACGCCCCGCCGGTGTCTTTCGAGGTCAGGATATGTTTAAGTTCCACTCCCTCAAAGACGGGGTGTTTGGACCAGGGGATATCGGAAAACGGCTTCATACTTTGCGGCAGACGCAGGACTCCGGTATTGAAGGCTTTAAAAACTTCGTTGTTCATCATAATGGAAGCATCCTTTCAACATTTAATACTCTCATTCTATGGTTCGGGATACCCGCTGGCTTGGATAAAATTGCTCGATTCTTTTCGCGCAGGGAGATGCATTGTACTCGTCTGAGAGTAAGTGTATGCTTGATAATAATAGGGTACCGGATCGGACGGTTCTGGCGGATTGCCGTCATACTTGGTGAGGATAAGACGATGAAAGAAGATCTTATTGCTCCTTGCGGAATGAACTGCAGCCTGTGTGTGAGTTATCAGTTCGGGGAAAAGAATCTGAACAAGCTTGGTTTTCACCGGTCATACTGCCCCGGCTGTATTCCCAGAGGCAAAAATTGTACGCATATGGCGTATCATTGTGACTTGATCGGTGAAGGCAAGATCCGGTTCTGCTATATGTGTGAGAGATATCCATGTCAGAGATTGAAAGATCTGGACAAGCGCTACCGCACGAAATATCACATGAGCATGATCGAGAACCTGGATTATATCAAGGCGAACGGCACGGAAAAGTTCCTTGAGAAGGAAGAGGCGAAGTGGAAGTGTCCCACGTGTGACGGGACTGTCTGCTGTCATAACGGTCTGTGTTTGGAGTGTAATCTTGATACAATGCGCCGGGATAAAAAGTATCGATGGAATGAAGATGAAGAATTCTGACCAAAAGGGTATTGACCGTCACCTTGGGGGCTGGTTTATGCTGATGGCGAGGTGATGATAATGTTTATTCATGAAGTGTGTGAAACCACGGGATTAACCAGAAAAGCCGTCGAGTATTATGCGATGCAGAACCTGATTGCTCCGTCTGTTCTGGAAAACGGATACCGGGAATTCGGCGAGGCAGATGTAGAGCGACTGAAGAAGATTTCGGTCCTGCGAAAACTTGGGATCGGTACGGACGGGATCCGGGCGGTTCTCGAAGACGAGACGGGGGAGGCCTTGCGATGCCTTTCCTTAAAGGCTGAACTGATGCTGGAGAGGGCGCAGGCGAAGAAAGAAATTCTCGACGAGTTACGTTCCGGGAAGAACTATTCCGATGTCCGCGAAGAACTGAAGGCGATAGAAGACCGCGCCACAATTACCGAAAAGATCCTGGAGGCGTTTCCCGGATATTACGGCAGATTTATCTGCCTGCATTTCTCGCGTTTTCTGGACGAGCCGATCGTGACCGATAAGCAGAGATCCGCGTATGAGAAGATACTAACCTTTCTGGATCATGTCCCGGACTTTGACCTTCCGGAGGACTTGAAGACGTATCTGATCGAAAATACGGGAAGCATGGGTACGGCAGAGATCAACGAAATGATTAGAAGCGTGAGAAGCTCGGTCGACAACCCCGAGGCTTTTCTGGACGAACATAAAGAGATGCTTGAGCAGTACTTTCTTTTTCGCGAATCGGACGAGTACAAGAGTTCACCCGCATACCGGATCCAGTCGATTCTGATGGAGTTCAATAGAACAGGCGGCTATTACGACGTATTTATTCCGGCTATGAAAGACATAAGCGCCTCCTATGCCATATACTGTAAACAGCTAGAAGCGGCAAACGAGAAATTCCTGGCCGCTTATCCGGAGGCTAGATGAAAGCGAATACGGCGGTTTATCGGAAGCTCTTGAAGACGATTCTGTGGATTTATATTATCCTCTGCGTAATCATTGCCGGGGTGAATTACGGGTATGCCGGTAGAGCCCCCGAGAGCGTTCAGCAGGTGATTACCTGGGTATGGATGATCTACGAGAATTGGGTCAAGACGATCTTTATCGTGGTTTGTGCCTTTCTGACACTTAAGATTGTCGGTGCCTCGGGGCGGACCGAAATGAGAAAGAGAAATCTCATCGGCTTCATTCTGGCGGCGTTGGTTGTGCACATCCTTACACCGATCCTCGTTTACAATTACGAATTGTATTTCTATGCGATGCCGCTCCCGTGGACGACGACTGCGCTTCAGCTCCTGGATCAGAATTCGGCATTTTACCACACCACGGTTACAGCATGGGGAACGTCCGGTGTCGTCGTAGCATTGATTTTCTATCTGTGCGTAAGCGGGATCGTTTTCGTCGGAACACTGCTTTGGGGCCGCCGGTTCCAGTGCTCTTCCGTGTGCCTTTTCAACGGTTTTGCCGCGGAAGTCTTTGATCCTGCGATTCCTCTGATCGGGAAAAAGAAGAAGCTGTCCATCAGGAAACTCCGTATTCTGAACGTCATGAGATGGGTGCTCCTGTCTATCGCACTGTTTTTCACTGTCTGTTGGATTCTGTATCTATTCGGCTTCGCGATTTTCGGCGATATGGGCGTCATCGCGAAAATCGAGACGTACAAATATCTGGTCGGCGAACTTCTGATGATGATGTTCTTCTGGATCGCATTTACCGGCAGAGGGTACTGCTACTTCTGTCCGTTGGGGACAACTCTCAGTCTTGTGTCCTTCGCCGCCGATCAGAAAATAACCACCGACAATACCAAATGCATCAAGTGCGGCAAGTGTAACTTGGCCTGCCCGATGTCGATTGACATCATGGGCAAAGCGGTCGACGGAGCGATTGTCCGTGACATAAAATGCGTCGGCTGCGGCCATTGCGTCGATGCGTGTCCGACCCGGAATCTTCGATATTCCACGCGGTTTCTGGATGGGATCGCGAAAAAGAGATAAAACGAATGACTTGAATAAGAAGAAACTGTATTTGTTATGAGCAGGCATGCCTGCTTTTTTATTTGCTGATTACAGGAACTCCATAGGGTTTTCTCCGGTTAACAATCCGCAATCCCATCGATAACTTCTTCATAACAATTATTGCAACATTTACGTCAACCTAATCGCGCCGTGATGTTGCTCATGATGGGAAGCCGTTAAGATTTCAGGTGTGACTATGAAGAAAAGAAGAATCTGCAAATGTCTTGCAGAAATGAGGAGAAAAGTGTATGAAGCTAAATTCAAAGTTTAAGACGGGAGCCCTGACGCTCGCAACTCTGATTATGTCAGCAGCCGTTCTTAGTGCCTGCTCGACGGCAGCCGCTGCAGAGAAAGTCAATCTGAACAGTATGACTCTCGATCAGATTACGGAAAAAGCGAAACAAGAGGGAGAAATGAACACGGTCGGCATGCCGGATTCCTGGGCGAACTGGGGTGAGACATGGACGGAATACACGGCCGCTTACGGAATCGCGCATACGGACACGGATATGTCTTCTGCGGAAGAACTTGCCATTTTTCAGACGGAAAAAGACAACGCCACGAAGGACCTGGGTGATGTGGGACAGTCTTTCGGTCCGACAGCCGAATCTGAGGGCCTGACGCTTGCTTACAAGACTTCTTACTGGGAAAGCATTCCTGACTGGGCAAAAGATGACGACGGCGACTGGATTATCGGATACTATGGAACCATTTCCATCATGACCAACACAGCTCTTGTTAAAGATCCGCCCACATCGTTCGCGGATATTCTTGCCGGTGATTATGTTGTCTCCATCGGTGATGTTACCAAGGCGAATCAGGCACAATGTGCGGTTCTTGCGGCGGCGATCGCCAACGGCGGATCCGAATCAAACATACAGCCCGGCCTGGATTTCTTCAAGCAGCTGGCCGAACAGGGAAGACTTGACTTAGGCGAGCTTTCACTGGCACGTATTCAGAAAGGCGAAGTGGAAGTCGCTCTGGTATGGGATTACAACGCTCTCGGATACAGAGATCAGATCACAGCGGCGGATGCGACAGCTAGCTTTGACGTCTGCATACCTTCCGATGGTTCCGTACAAAGTGGTTACTGCACCGTAATCAACGCATATACCAAACACCCTTACTCGGCTGCTCTTGCCAGAGAATACATTTTAAGTGATGAAGGTCAGATTAATCTTGCCAAGGGATACGCCAGACCTATTAGAAGCGATGTGGTTCTTCCCGCTGACGTAGCCGCTATGCTCCTGCCCGATTCTCAGTATGTGAATGCCACAAATATCAAAGATGGCGCGGCGTGGAAGACGACTGCCGAAACACTCGGGACAAAGTGGCAGGAAGAAGTTATCGCATACGCAGGCTGATTTGTTAACGGTATGGGCAGAACAGGTGTTTTGCCGGAAATGAGTGCTAATCGAGTTGTCCTGCCAGTAGGCTTTGCCGACAGCAGGACAACTTGGCATATGGGGGGGAATGTATGGGCAAGACGATTTTTGTACTTGCGGACGGTCTCGGCTATGACACTGCCGCAGAGAACTTTGGGTATGCGGAGCATCTGATCGAGGCCGGCAAGGGGGCGAAGTATAAGGTGCACGGGGAGATTCCGTCTCTCTCGAGGCCGATGTATGAGACACTTCTTACCGGCCGCACGGTATCCGAACACGGGATAACCAACAACATGACCGTACGTCGGTCGTCCGAAAAGAGTGTGTTTGATCTGTGTTATGCAGAAGGAATGTCGGCGGGCGCGGCTGCTTATCACTGGATCAGTGAGCTATACCGAAGCGCGCCGTTTGTATATGAGACGGATCGAATGATTTTTGATCAGGACGGCGCGATCAGCCACGGAATCTTCTATTTCGAAGATACCTATCCGGATTCGCATGTCTTCGCAGACGCCGAATATTTAAGGAGCAGCAGAACCCCCGATTTTCTTATGATTCACTCGATGAATATCGACGACGCGGGTCATCATTTCGGATCAGAAAGCAACGAGTACCATATGGCGGCGGCCCGTCTCAATATGATTCTCTCCGCCGTTATGCCGTTCTGGCTCGAAAAAGGGTATTCCGTTCTGATCACAGCGGATCATGGCATGAATATTCACAAACTTCACGGAGGCAATACCTCCGTCCAACGCGATGTCGCCCTCTACCTCTTTTCCGACGGTATTCGCTGCGGCGATTTTTCGGAAGGGGAACCTATATCACAGTTAAGCGTAGCGCCTCTCCTTTGCAGGCTTCTTGATGTGGCACCGGCGCCCGGCATGCGGACATTTGATGTTCTGGGGGTGGATTTTTTCGAATGAAGAAAAGAAAGTATTACCTTGCGGCACTTATTCCTTTCCTGATTCTAGTCACCCTCTTCGAAATTCTTCCTCTCATTATGGTGATTATAAGAAGCTTCATGCCGGAAAATGCAGTCGGACTGACACTTGCGCATTATGCTCATATCTTTTCGACACGTCTTTATCAGCAAGCGGTTATCAACAGTGTTCTTGTCTCGGCCGTGTCTTCCGTAATCGGCATCGCTGTTGCATATCTCGGAGCAAAGGCTGTTTATGAGGGCGGGCCGCTTCTCAAACATTTCTTCAAAACGGTCTTAAGCCTGACCTCGAACTTTGCCGGTATTCCGCTGGCATTTGCCTACATTATCCTGCTGGGAAAAGTCGGCGTACTCGTTCTTTGGGGCAAAATGGCCGGGATTTCGGCTCTTTCGGATTTTAATCTATATTCGATCCGGGGGTTATTGATTGTCTATATCTATTTCCAGATACCGCTGGCAACGCTTCTCATGATCCCCAGCTTCGATGCTATTCGCCGGGAGTGGAAGGAGAGCGTCAGCATTATGGGCGGGTCCTCGTTTACTTTCTGGACAAAAGTCGGTCTTCCTGCGCTGAGACCGGCAATACTTGGCACGATCAGCGTCCTGTTTGCCAACGCGCTGGCCGCATATGCTACTGCATACGCGCTGCTTCAGAACAATTTCTCATTGATACCGATACGGCTTTCGGAGCAATTTGTCGGAGACATCACGCAGCATAAGGAATTCGGCTCCGCGCTGGCGGTTGTGCTCATGGTGCTTATGGTTGCTTTGATTCTGATCAATGACGCGATTCTTAAGAAGGGCCCGCTCCTGTCCCGTTCCTCACGAAAGAATAAGGAGGACGAGTCATGAAGAGAAGCAAATCCGGACCGGTGACGGTTGTTGTCGTATCGCTGTATCTGCTCATCCCGCTCCTGATGACACTTGTATATTCCGTGTTCTCAAAATGGAGCGATATTCTGCCGGAAGGATTTACGCTCAAGTACTATTGGGAGCTGTTTTCCGATGCGAGCTTCGGTGTATCACTCATGAGAACGGTTCTGATCTCTGTAATGCCGATAATCCTTACGGCGCTGGTGGTTCTGCTCGCCATGTATGTCATAATCCTTTACCTTCCCGGGCTTGAAAAATACATCCGTATACTCTGCACGATCCCGTACGCGATACAGGGAGTGATTCTGGCGGTAAGCGTTCTCTCCCTCTATTCGAACGCGCCGGGAATACTGTCGAACCGCACGCTTCTTCTTACGGGAACGTATTGCGTGGCGATTCTTCCGTACATGTATCAGGGGATTCAGAGCAGTCTTCTGGCCGTCAATGCGCCAAGGCTGATTGAAGCGGCACAGATGCTCGGAGCCGGCCGGCTCTATGCCTTTTTTCGCGTAGTCGTACCGAATATACTTTCGGGCGTCATCATTTCGGCCATGCTGTCGGCCTCGATAATTTTCGGGGATTTTGTGATTGCCAATACACTGGGCGGCAATTATTTCGAGACGGCACAGATCTATCTCTACCAAACGCTTTTCGCATCCGGGCAAAAAACAAGTGCCGTGATCATGGTGCTCTTTCTGTTAACTCTTTTCATCTCCCTGATCGCTTTTTCGCTGAAGAAAAAAGAAAGAAGGCAAGGATAAGATGTCATATATTGATTTTCGGAGTGTAAACAAGTCATTCGGTCATAATCAGGTTCTTCGACAGATTAACCTGTCCGTGGAAAAAGGACAGCTCGCAACGCTGCTCGGACCGTCGGGCTGCGGAAAGAGCACACTCCTTAGATGCCTGGCCGGACTTGAGGAAGTAAACTCGGGATCCATTATTCTGGACGGAGAGGATATAACCGGTAAGAACCCGAAAGACCGGAATATCGGCATGGTATTTCAGCAGTATAGCCTGTTCCCAAACATGACCGTCAAAGACAATATTGCGTTCGGATTGAGGCTTCAGAAAATACCGAAAGACCTGATTGAAGAAAAGGTTAAGCGTGTTATTGATCTGGTTGATCTTAAGGGAAAAATAAAAGAATACCCGCAGGAACTGTCCGGCGGTCAGCAGCAGCGTGTCGCACTGGCCCGTTCTCTCGTCATGGAACCCAAGGTTCTTCTTCTTGACGAACCATTGTCCGCTTTGGATGCAAAACTGCGAAAAAACCTGCAGGCGGAGATTAAGAAGATTCATGCCGATACCGGAATTACAATGCTCTTTGTTACCCACGATCAAGATGAAGCGATGATTCTCTCCGATGTCATTCATCTGTTCAAGGACGGGCAAATCGAACAGTCCGGTGTGCCGACAAAGCTGTATACGCAGCCGGAAACACGTTATGCCGCGGAATTTATCGGCCATTATAACGTCCTCGATAAGAGCGAGTTCGACAGAATGATCGGTTCCGGGGGCGAGTCAGAGATCGTTATACGGAACGTGCAGCCATGCACATCTGTGGCGATCCGTCCGGAGACCATTGAGATCCTGGCGGAGAATGATTCGGATAATCAGGGTATAGAGTCTGCCTCTGAGACGCATGACCGATACATGCTTCCTGCGACGGTCGTTGACAGTACGCTTCACGGGAATGTACTCCGTTACACTTTCGATGTGCGGGGAACCCGCCTGCACTCCGACGTTCTGTTCAGAAGCTTCACCCTGTATCCGGCGGGTCACAAGCTCATGCTGTCCGTAGAAAAAAGGAATTGCCTGCGGATGTAGATTGCGCCAATTATCTAATCATAGAAAAACATAACCGGAATAATTTCATATAAAGACAGAGCCCGGCTTTCGGATTATACTGAAAGCCGGATTTGTTATTTATGGATGACTTTGAAAATGTCGAAACTCCCTGAAAGGGGTTGCGATAAAATCCGAGTACTATTGTGGGGTGTGTTTTATCTATGGAAGAAACAATCCATTCCGTTCCGTCGAAATCGAAACGTATATCTTCGCTCATACAGCTCCTGATCGCGGTTGCCGGTGTTTATCTCACGGTAATCGGCTTGCGGTTATTCAATCAGTATCTTCTCATGTCTTTCCTACTGCCGGTGCGCATCGTTCTGATGATCGTCACACAGTGGACGCTTATGATCGTTCCGGGGATTCTCATGCTCGTAAACAAGGAGAAACCGGCAGATCTCGGGTTTCGTAAAGAGAAACTTCTCCGGCAAATCGGCATCGGAGCCTTGCTGGCCGCCGCGATGTCGCTCGTCTTTACCGTCCTGCCGATCGCTCTCGGATTTAAGGATATGGTCGGCGGCACGTCGTATAAGTACGCCTGGCAATTTACATTTGAATTCTTCTATTGCATTCTCGGAGTCGCCCTTGCCGAGGAGGTTATTTTTCGAGGTTACATTTTTCGTAAATTACTGGAAATCAAGTCTTCGCGGTGGCTGGCTATCCTCGTGTCCTCGGTGCTGTTCGGGCTCTTTCATGTCTTCGGCGGAAACTGGATTCAGGTTCTCATGACCTCGGTGATCGGTCTGATCTATTGCATTTTTCGCGAAAAGATCAAATCGTGCACGCTATTATCCCTGATTATCGCGCATGGCGTGTACGACGCACTGATCGTACTGTGGGCCGGCATTTTGTAACTCGAAAACTCAAACAAATGGATAGCGGATGGAGGATAGACGTCGTATGAGAATTGTCATGATCAACGGTCAGAATCATCGGGGAAGCACGTATCACATCGGACGGATGCTGGCGGACAAGCTGGCCGACGACGAGGAGATTAAGGAGTTTTTCCTGCCGCGGGATATGAACCATTTCTGCGTCGGGTGCTATTCGTGCATCGAGGATGAGACCAAATGTCCCTTTTTCGCGGAGAAGAAAATGATTCTTGACGCGCTTCAAGAGGCGGATCTCTTCATCTTCACGACACCGAACTATTGTATGGGTCCGTCCGGAGCGATGAAGACCTTCCTCGACCTCATGTTCGATTATTGGATGACCCATCGCCCGAAGGAATGGATGTTCGGCAAAAAGGCCGTCGTGATTTCGACGACCGCCGGTATGGGCGCCGGGAAGGCGATTGCCATGGTGAAAGAATCGCTCAAGTTCTGGGGTGTGCCTTATATCCGCACCTACGGGACCGCTGTCATGGCGATGAACTGGGAGACGGTTAAGGACGAGAAAAAGGCAAAGATCGAGAAGAAGGTCAGCAGGATGGCCGCCGGTATTGCACGTACCGGAAAACCGCGTGTAGGGATTCAGACGCGCTTTCTCTTTAAGATGATGGCCGGTATGCACAAGTCCGGATGGGATTCGTCTCCGGTCGAAAAAGCCTACTGGGAGGAGCACGGCTGGCTCGGGAAGAAACGCCCGTGGATGTAGGCCTGACGCGCTTTGTGAAGGGGCGGACCTTAGATTCGTAATGCATGCCTTTGAGGAAGAAATGATAGATAGGGAACATTTTTGGTGTCTTAACCAATAAAAGTTCCCTATTTTTATCTTGAAAAATAGGGAACACATTGACATTTTTCGATCCGATAACTAGAATGAACATATCGACAAAATTCGATTCGAGGAGGCAGTGATTTTGGAATTGTATGAAGAGAACGTAAGAGTGTTCAAAGCGTTTTGCGATGAGCATCGCGTGAAGATAATAAATCTCCTGAGAAGCGGGGAGAAATGTGCCTGTGTCCTTCTGGAAGAATTGGACATTGCCCAATCCACACTGTCGCATCACATGAGTATTTTATGTGACAGCGGTGTAGTGGACAGCCGGAGAGATGGAAAGTGGACGTACTATTTCCTTTCCGAAACGGGCATCCGGCACGCAAAGGATCTGCTATTTGATATGACCGCAATGACGGAGACTTGTGAATGCAAGAACGACTGCAGATGTAAGTAAAGTACAAGAAATGGAGATTGATGATGGAAAAGACAAAATCGGAAGGTATCGGATTTTTTCAGAAGTATCTAACACTTTGGGTTGCACTATGTATGGCGGCGGGAATTCTCATCGGCAAATTCATTCCTGCGATCCCTGATTTTTTTGGTCAGTTTGAGTATGCGAATGTCTCGATCCCGACCGCGGTTTTAATCTGGGTCATGATTTACCCGATGATGATGAAGGTGGACTTTAAGAGCATTAAGAATGTCCGTAAGAATCCCAAGGGTCTTTATGTCACGTGGATCACCAACTGGATCATCAAGCCCTTTACGATGTATGCGATTGCCTCGTTCTTCTTCTTTGTCGTGTTCAAAGCCTTCATTGCGCCTGAACTGGCGACCCAGTACCTGGCCGGCGCAATTCTTTTGGGAGCTGCCCCCTGTACGGCGATGGTCTTTGTATGGAGCCTTCTGACAAAAGGGAATCCGGCCTATACGGTGGTTCAGGTAGCGACCAACGACCTTATCATCCTGATTGCCTTCGTCCCGATTGTCAAATTCCTGATGGGCGTCAGCAATGTATCCGTTCCGTGGGATACATTAATCCTGTCAGTTGTCTTGTTTGTTGTGATTCCTCTTGCCGGCGGTGCGCTGACACGGATTCTGATCAGCCGCAAAAGAGGAGTTGAGTATTTTGAGAAATCATTCCTGCCCAAATTTGACGGAGCGACGACCGTCGGTCTTCTTCTGATGCTGGTGCTCCTTTTCTCCTTCCAGGGCGAGGTGATTATCAACAACCCCCTGCACATTCTGATGATCGCCGTACCTCTGACGATCCAGACATTCCTGATCTTTTTTATCGCCTATTACGCAAGTAAAAAACTGAAATTGACTCATGATATAGCGGCACCCGCTGGTATGATCGGAGCCTCCAACTTCTTCGAGCTGTCCGTTGCTGTTGCCATTTCGCTGTTTGGCCTCAATTCTCCCGCAGCCCTGGCTACCGTAGTCGGCGTCTTAACGGAAGTTCCTGTCATGCTGATTCTGGTCAAGATTGCCAACAAGACCACACACTGGTTTCCTGAACAAACGAAATAGAAACAAAGAAGACACACTGTCCCGGTATAAATAAAGGAGCTCAGAATATGAATAAGATGTCTATATACGAACCTGCCATGTGCTGTTCTACAGGCCTTTGCGGCGTTGGTGTTGATCCGGAACTGCTGCGCATATCCACGGTGCTAAACAGCTTAAAAAAGGCCGGAGTAATGGTTGAGCGATTCAACCTGACGAATGACCCTATGGCATTCGTTACAAATACTGCAGTGAATAAATTGCTTGCCGATAAAGGAGTGGAAGTCCTTCCTGTTACTGTTGTTAACGGAATTGTTGTAAAGACAGGCGGTTATCCGACAACCAAAGAAATCCTCAAACAGCTTGATCTGCCGGAAACTACATTGTCGGATGAAAACAGCACCTCTAAGACGCATAAATTTATCCAGAAACCGCGCAGCGGTTGTGGGTGCGGAGATGGAAACTGTTCCTGATGTGACAATTGCACGGTAGGATTGTCAAAATTGAAGATTTCCCGGGCAAAAGGGAACTACAGGAATATGTCCGCCTGCAGACCAGAAGAAAGGCATTAAATAGAATGAAACTTTTTAATCCCAAAGTGAATGTCACAACAAAATATATGTTTTTTACCGGAAAAGGTGGTGTAGGTAAGACATCGGCGGCTTGTGCCACCGCAGTCACCCTCGCTGACAGCGGTAAAAAGGTGCTTCTGATCAGCACAGACCCTGCATCCAATCTGCAGGATGTGTTTCGTACGGAACTGACCAACAAAGGAACATCCATCCAAGAGGTTCCCAATCTGTTCGTTGCCAACCTTGACCCGATTCAGGCGGCTGCAGAGTACAGGGAAAGTGTAATTGCGCCTTTCCGCGGCAAATTGCCGGATGCTGTACTTAAAAATATGGAGGAGCAGTTATCCGGGTCCTGCACAGTAGAAATTGCGGCCTTCAATGAATTTTCCAACTTCATTACGGATAAGAGTCTTCAGCAGGAATATGACTTTGTCATATTTGATACCGCACCAACAGGTCATACTTTGCGAATGCTGCAGCTTCCATCCGCGTGGAGCAGCTTCATCAGTGAGAGTACGCATGGAGCCTCCTGCCTGGGGCAATTGTCCGGTCTTGAAAGTAAGAAAGAAATATACAAGAGCGCGGTAGAGACGCTGTCAGATGCTGCATTAACTACATTAATTCTTGTTTCACGTCCTGAAACGGCGCCTCTTAAAGAAGCCGCCCGGGCATCTGATGAGCTTGCGGATATAGGAGTAAACAATCAGATTCTCGTCATCAATGGTGTACTAAATTCGTATGATGATTCCCTATCCGAAAGTTTATACCAAAAGCAGCAGCAGGCACTTTCAAAGATTCCGAAAGGCTTGCAGAACCTTCCTCTATTTACGATTCCGCTCCGGGCCTACAACATTACAGGCATGAATAACGTAAGGGCTCTGCTGATTTCGGATCATTATGTTGTCAGCGATGAAAAATTGAAGGCTGAGACCATACCGCAGCTTAAAGATGTCATTGATGATCTTTACAAGAGCAATAAGAAAGTGATCTTCACCATGGGCAAAGGCGGCGTGGGCAAGACTACCATCGCAGCAGCGATTGCGCTCGGCTTGTCCACAAGAGGAAAAAAGGTTCATCTGACTACGACCGACCCGGCAGCTCACCTCAAATTCGTTATAGACGAGAACAGTGGAGTAACCATGAGCCACATCGATGAGCAGGCCGAACTCGAAAAATATCGGGATGAAGTTCTTTCGAAAGCCAGAGAAACGTTGTCCGAAGAGGATGTTGCCTATGTTGAAGAAGACTTAAGATCTCCCTGCACCCAGGAGATCGCCGTATTCAGGGCCTTTGCGGAAATCGTTGAAAAGGCTGATAACCAGGTCGTTGTCATCGATACGGCACCGACCGGACACACATTACTGCTTCTTGACTCAACGCAGAGCTACAATCGGGAAATTAAACGGTCTCAGGGCGATGTTCCGGAATCGGCAAAAAAACTGCTGCCAAGACTTCGCAACGCCGATGAGACCGAGGTTATTATTGTGACGCTTGCAGAAGCGACACCGGTGTATGAGGCCATGCGCTTAGAAGAAGATCTAAAGCGTGCCGATATAGCGGCCAAATGGTGGGTCATTAACTCATCGCTCTATCGGTCAGGCACAACAAACAGGATGTTGTCTGCCAAAGCAAGCAATGAAATTGAATGGATCAATAAAGTGGATGCTCACGCGCAAGGCAAATTTGCGGTCATTGCCTGGAGCCCGGATGAGATTAAAGGGGACAAGCTAAAAGAGCTGTAATACGATGACATCATCGGGCCGCCTTTTGTGACGTCCTATTCGCGATTGTCCTTCAGGCTCTCGACCATGTCGACGCGATGGGCTTTCCGTTTCAGGAGTGTCAGCGAGAAATAGTAGCCGGCGATTTGTATGGCGCCGATGATGCATATGCTTAACACGGACACGGATGGCTCGATATACAGGTTAAATACATCGACAAAGGACCGGAAGATGACGGCGGTCAGGCCAAGGCAGGTGATAATACCGGCCGCAAGGCAGATCGGCACGAGGACGTGATTCGTATTCAGGAGCATCCGGTTGATCTCGTTTGTCTTATAACCGAGGACCTTCAGCATGGAAATGTTGGCGCGGTTCTCTTCAATCAGCATGTTTACCGTCAGATAAACCGTCACGACACAAAGGATGACTCCTGCCGCGATAATCAGATAGATCATACTCATCAGGAGCTCCACACCGAATTCCAGCTGCTCCTTGATTTCGTCCTTTGTCCGTTCTTCCAGGATCAGGCTCTTGTCAAGATCAAGCTCCTGATCGGATAGGAGAAGATTGTAACTGCCTTCCGGCAGACCTAAGAGATCCGCGGCTTCGTTCAAACTCGTGTAAACGGTGCACTGCGTGTTGTCAAGAATGATGTCATCGATCGTTATGGTATAGGAGTCGGCCGTAATCAGGTTGATGAATGTGAACGAATCTCCCGCCTTTATCCCGAAAAGTTCTGCCGCGTTTGTCGTCATGTAGTACCCGCCATATTCGACGGCATCGCCGGATTTCGTCTTAAGTGTCAAGTATTCGGGATGCTCGACCAATCCTTCCAGCGTGAAAAGAGAGTTCTCGTCTCCGGCTTCAAACGAAGCGGTCAGTACTTTCTCGCCGTCCGACGCTTCGGTGGAAAGCGTATTCATGTAGTACCGATATTCGTAGGTACCGGCCGCATCGAGTCCGTCGGTTATAATGCTTTTCCAGGAATCGGCAAAAACAAATCCGATCGAACAGAGAAAACTGCTGAAGAAGAGACCGAGGACGACGACAATCGTTCTGGATTTGTGCGACAGCAGGGAACGGATTCTGAATTTCTGCCGAAACGAGATCTTGCTCGCAGAAAGAATTTTACCTCTCTTTTTCGCTTCTGCAGAGGTACCGGCAAGAAGTACGGTGATGCTCTTCCGGACAAGTCTTCTTACGCCGATTACGGTTGTCACGATGTAAGAAAGTGTCGGTAGTAGAAGACAGAGGATAAGGGACGGCCAGTGCGGCCGCACGATGAAATTCACAGATTCATAGTCCGTTGCGACCAGTGCTATAAGCGGCTTGTTCAGGATAACCGAGACCGCTACACCGGCAACACTTCCGACTATGCCGGGGATCATCGCATACCACATATAATGCCGGGTGATCTCTGATGTACGGTACCCGAAAGCGAGAAGCGTACCGATCTGGCGCTGTTCTCTGCGGATCTTTCTGCCGAGAACGACGGCGACGATCAGCGTGTTCATTCCAAAGACAATCGGCAGGAGGGCTGCCAGCATGAGTCCGTATTCTTTGCCGAGATCACGGCAGACGTCAATCCTGTTGTTGGCTTCACCCGGAAGATAGCGAAGGGTCGTATACGTTTTGTTGATGTCTTTGCGGAACTCGACACTGTTGTCGCCGTGGAAATCTACGGCGTAAAAACTCTGAACATTTCGAAATTTGAGAAATGCCTCTTTGCTCATCGTGATTTGTCCGAATCCGGAATCATCGACGTAGAAATCCGACGGATTTTTCTGCGCGTAAATGTAATCGGGTCGAACGGCGGTGCCGGATACCGTATATCGGGTGCCGTTTACCGTAAACGTGTCGCCCGGTACGACTCCGTGCGCTTTCGCGAAATCCGGATTCAACAGAATCTCATCCGGTGAAGTGATTCCGGATCCGCTCACGATCTGTACGCGATTCAGCTTTTCCGTCACCGGGAAGACGCGCAGGTTATATCCGTCTTCCTCTATGTCGGTATAGCTGATTCTCTCGAGATCGAGATCGTACTCGCTTTCCAGAGCTTTCTGTTCCACATCCGGAATCGGCATCAAGGTCGAAAATTCGGCGTCCTCGACATTCCCGACCGTCATGATTTCACGAAAAGTCGTATCAATCGCCTCTACGGATGTATACATGGTAATGACAAAAAGTACGGATATCGCAGTAAGGAGCGACGCGCAGATATAGAAGGACATACTGTGCCGGATATTTCTCCGGTATCGTTTGTTCAGGCTTTTCATAATACGAGATCCTCCGCGCGAACCTTTGCGTTATTCTTTTCATTGCTGACAACCTTGCCGTCGCGGATCTGGATGACACGGTCCGCTATTTTGCTGATGGCCGCATTGTGCGTAATGATGAGGATCGTCATTCCGAGTGTTTCGTTTACTTTCTCGATATACTGCAGCACTTCTTTCGAGGCCCTGGAATCAAGCGCCCCGGTCAGTTCGTCACAGAGCAGAAGCTTGGGATTCTTTATGATCGCGCGTGCGATAGCGGTGCGCTGCTGCTGCCCGCCCGAAAGCTCTGTAGGAAACCGATGGACGAGCGTCCTGAGACCGAGCGAATCGAGCACGCTGTCGATCGGAAGTGGATTCGGCGCGATATCGGAAACGACCTGAATGTTTTCTATGACCGTCAGGTCCTGGATCAGGTTATAAAACTGAAAGACAAAACCGACATCCGTCCGCCTGTATTCGGTTAGCTCCTTTAAGGAGAACCCGGATACCTTCCTGCCGTCGACTAAGAGCACGCCCGAATCCATAGAATCGATGCCGCCGAGCATGTTCAGCAATGTGCTTTTTCCCGAACCCGAAGGTCCGAGAATCACGCAAATTTCGCCCTTGTCAATGTCCAGGCGAACCTTGTCCATAGCGTAGACCTGAGCATCCCCCTGTCCGTACTTCTTTACCCCGTCTTGTAATTTGATAAACATAGTCTCCTCCGTTCCTGCCGCTCAAACACTCCGAAGGGACAGCTTAAGCACGCTGCTTCGAAGATATTCGGACAGTTTCTAATGTGTGGCTTCTGGTCTTTGGCACATAAAGGATGGTGTGAGCATGTTTACAGGTATAAAAAAAACACCTGTGAAACATTTCTGTCCCACAGATGCATCGGATGCATACTGCTGCCGTTTGGTTACGGCCCGGCCCCACGAAGCGGTCAACGCGCTTCATCGCCTGCTCAGATTGGACTGGTAATTGCAGTTCAATTTAAGTTTTTTCAGTTTATCATGAGAAAAAGGTATTCGTCAAGAGAACTAAAATAGTTATTTTGCATCGATCCTTATACTGAACCAGGCGAAAGATTACAAAAATATAGCGGCTTCCAGAAAAAGATACCGTCATCCGGAGCTCTCCGTGCAGGAACTGATTGCGAAGCAGAGGATCAATCTGAATCCTTGAAAGGCCGACAGGATTATTCCCGATTCTTGTTACAGACTTTCATAAATGAGGTAAAATATCTTTTATGTAACCCCATTTAAGAAGCCAAGGATTGGGCATGCTGCCCGGGAGGCAGAGCGGATGATCTTCTATTTTTCGGCAACGGGCAACACCAAATATGTCGCGCAGAGACTTGCGTCTGACACGAAGGAAGAAATGATTTCGGTGATTGATTGCGTAAAGAACGGGCGGTACCGTTTTCCGGTCAAGCCGGGAGAATCCATCGGAATTCTTTCCCCGACATACAATTTCGGTTTTCCGCTTACGGTGAACGAGTTTCTGGAAAGGGCAGAATTTTCGGCTGAGAATAAGCCTTATGTGTATTTCGCAGCGACGTTCGGTACGACTCCGGGATATACGGGATCGTTGGCTCGTAACTTTCTGATTGTAAAAGGATTTGCACCGGATGCCTTTTTTAGTGTGAAGATGCCGGATTCGTGGACGCCGATGTTTGACCTTTCCGATAAGGCGAAGATGAACAAAATCAATCTTAAAGCCGATACGCAGATTGACGATATGATTCGCAAGATTCGTGCACGTACGCGCGGGGATTTCATGAAGAGAAAAGTTCCAAGGTTCGCCTATAGCATTTTCTATCGTGATTATGCCAAGAGCCGTACCACAGACCATTTTCACGTGGAGGATTCCTGTACGGGATGCGGCCTCTGCGCGATAAAATGTCCGGTGAATGCAATCGAGATCGTAAACGGAAAGCCGGTCTGGGTTGCGGACCAATGTCTGGCTTGCCTCGGATGTCTGCATAGATGTCCGACCTTCTCGATCCAATACGGAGAGAATACAAAACGGCACGGGCAGTATCTGCACCCGGAGATGAAGAACTGCTAAGTTGTTTTCGCGACGCGGCCACGGAGGCCGGATCCTGCCAAGCTGGACTTCAGGTCTACTTAAACCCGCAGAAAGATGGAGGAATTGTTATGAAGAGAGAACTTGGTATTGCACGGTGCGGTCTCGCATGCTGTCTTTGTTCGGAGAATGTCTCATGTTCCGGATGCAATTCCGGCGAGTGTCCCGATAAGGGCTGGTGCGAGAATAGGAAATGCTCGATCGACAAAGAGATTAGCCATTGTTACGCGTGCAATGAAGACTGCCATAAGGGCCTCCTTATGAAAATCAAACCGTACGGATTTACGCTTTTTGCGAAACAGTACGGTGAAAATGCTCTGCTCGATTGTCTGGATCGGAATGAAAAGAACGGAGTCGTCTATCACCGGGAAGGAATTACCGGCGATTATGACGATTTCGATAACGTCGAGGATCTGGTGGAGTTTATCCGGACCGGGAAGCGCTAATCTTTCTGATTTTGCCTTCAGGAAGGTATCCATGTTCTGTATTTTCGCGGATAATCGTTTTCGGTTATCCGCTTTTCCGACTCGAAAAGTTGCAAGAAGAAACAGTTGCAACATACAACTATTTGGTGATACAATCATTTTTATAAGAGGTGATTTTTATGACGGATACGGAAAAAGCAAAGCAGCTGCGTGAATCCATACGATTTTTCGAAAGAAAACTCGGTGTTCTTGAAGACGGGGAAATGGCCTGCTGTGGAATTTCTCTGACAAAATGCCAGGCTCTGGTTGAGATTGGCCGCGCGGGAGCAGTATCGCTGGCCGAACTGGCCGAACTCCTGAATCTCGACAACAGTACGATGAGCCGGACGGTCAACCATTTGGTCAGTTACAGCCTGGCGGAGCGCGAACTCGATCCGACCGATAGGCGCTATGTATCGATCCGACTTACACCGGAAGGCCAGAAGACGTTTCAGGAAATCGAATCCAATATGACGGATTATTACATAAAAGTACTCGACGCGATACCGAAGGAAAAGAGGGAGGCAGTTCTTGACAGCCTTCAGGTTCTGCTGAAAGCCATTACCGAAGCGGATTGCTGTTCGTAAAGACTTAGAGTTGATCAGAACAGATCAGATGTACAAGGGGAGGAACGGAATATGGCCAAATCCTGCTGCGGCGGATCTGCCGATACGACTCAAATCGTGAATAGGACTTCGTGCTGCGGGGGAACGGCGGGAGGCACTAAAACGTCTGCCTGCGGAGGAACATCGGGAGGAAATACAACTTCCTGCGGCGGAGACGCCAAGGATTTGTCCGTTGATTCCTGTTCCGAAAAGCGCCGCTTTTCAGCCCCGTGGGTAACCGGGAAAATAGCGACTCCGGCCGGCCTTGTCCCGCAGATCGCGACAAAGCTTACGTTCAAAGACACGCTTGGATCCTGGAAATGCCGGTGGTCCATCGGAAGAATGAATTATAAAGTCGAACCCGGGCTCTATGCGGTCGGGACACCGGATGATAATGCGCCGGTTCTGGTGACGGCCAATTACAAGATGACATTTGACCGTCTTCGCGAAAAGCTCGGCGGCCTCAATCTGTGGATTGTTGTTCTCGATACCGACGGCGTCAACGTATGGTGCGCTGCGGGGAAGGGAACGTTCGGGACGGAGGAGCTGGTGGATCGAATCGGCGCCGTCCGGCTCGACCTGGTCGTAAAGCACCGCACCCTCATCCTGCCTCAGCTGGGTGCGGTCGGTGTCGCGGCGCACGAGGTCCGGAAACAGACCGGCTTCCGCGTAATTTACGGTACGGTTCGGGCGTCGGACATCAAGGATTTTCTGGCGAACGGCATGAAGGCGACGGTAGAGATGCGCACGGTCAAGTTTACGATCCGTGACAGAATTGTACTGACGCCTTTGGAGCTTGTCGGCGCGTTTAAGCCGATGCTCCTTGCTTTTGGCGTTGTCTTTATATGGAATGCGATCGGAATCGGACATTACGGTGGCCTTGATTTAGCCGGTATTGCGGGTGCTGTCCTGGTCGGTGCGGTTCTGACACCGGCTCTTTTGCCGTGGGTGCCCGGGAGAGCCTTCGCTTTTAAGGGGGGACTGCTGGGCCTTGTCTGGGCGATCGGATTCCTGCTCCTTTGCGGTCTGCCCTTTGCTCCGGTATTCGGATGGTTGAAATCGATCGCGTATCTGCTGCTGCTTCCTTCGGTATCCTCCTTCTTAACCATGAATTATACGGGGAGCTCCACATACACTTCGCTCTCCGGTGTGGACCGGGAGATGAAATTTGCGGTTCCGATGATGCTTTTCGCCGCCGCCGGTGCGCTGATCCTCTTCATTACCGGCGACTTTATCCGTCTCTTCGGAGGAATGATTATATGAAATACCTGAAAAATGTAGTGACTCTTCAATACGATTCCGAACTTTGCACGGGCTGCGGTATGTGTCTGGACGTTTGTCCGCATAGGGTTTTCGTCCGCTCGGATGGAAAGGTCGCGATTCATGACCGTGATGCCTGTATGGAATGCGGCGCCTGCGCCCGTAATTGCCCGTTCGGTGCAATAACGGTCAAACAAGGGGTCGGCTGTGCCGCGGCAGTCATCAGCAGCTTTTTTACGGGCGGTGAACCGGGCTGCGGCTGACAGACGTATGGCGTTATCGGCCTTCGTATTCAACGCGTTTCAGCCAGTCGGCGGTGAGTGCCTCGAAAAGTTCCTTCTGCTCGATCTGCAGATTGTGCCCGGCCATATCAAGCGCCGCGAAGGTTGCCCGCGTGTAATCATCTGTCAGGCGGAACGGATCCTTGTATCCCACACAGGGATCCTGCCGGCCGGCCAGAATGAGCGAAGGCTTGTCGAAAGGCACCGGGAGCTTCTCGAGCGGATACGAGAATGCGCCGTCCAGCCTCTTTTCGAGAAAATCATGGTCAAATCTGGAGAAAGCGGGCTCAATGTCCCTCTTATACCTCTCGTATACTTCGGGTGTCCGTACCGCGTGAAACGACAGAAAAGAGCTCTTTTCTTCTTCGGCGATACCGGCGAAAAAGGCGTCGTCCGTAAGGAGAGCCCGAAGTTCGGCGACTTCCCCGCGTGCGGCGCCCGGGATGACCGACGGGCAAATCAGCATAAGACCATCGACGAATCCGGGCCTGGAATGGATAAATCCGCGCACGAGAAAACAGCCGTAAGACTCGCCGGCCAGCAGGATTTGCTGCCCAGGGACAATCTGGTCGACAAAAGCAAAAATCGCGTCGAGCATCTGATCCGAATTGTGAATCGAGGGGCCCGCTTTTGATTCCCCCATACCCGGAAGATCGGGATAGATACGAAGGTACCTGCCGGGAATTTTCGCGAAAAGAGGCTCCATGCAGCCCTTCATCAGTTCGCGGTCCACGCTCCAGCCGTGCAGCATCAGGATCGGCCTTCCTTCGCCGACTGTCTCGTATTCGATGACGGAATCTCCCGCCTGAAATGTTCCTCTCGTAATCTTCTCCATTTCTATTACCTCCGAAGAAATCCCGTGGATATATTTCATGTAATCGCTGTTAGTTCCCGTTAATGTGGATAGGAATATTCAGGTTTTTTGCCAGCAGCGGCAATCCATAAATAAGAGAGAGAAAAATCAGGACGATCACCAGTATAACCACAAAGTAGATTACAATGGCCTTTTTCTTTGCAGGAGATGAAGCATTTCTCGAAGAATTTTTCCGGACTTGTTCGACTCGGACCTTCGCCATCAGCTCCGGCGGCACAACAACGTGCTTTGAAGGAAGGAGATCTGCCTCGCCGCTGTCCGAATGGCGATAGACGGCGACCGTATCGCCGATTGCGAATACTTTTCTGAGACCGCCATCCGAGCAGAAGACATTCCGGACGTATGTTTTTGTATCCGGAAAGAATACCGATACGAAGTGAAATTCAGCTGTTTTTCTCATGCCGTTTGTGGTGCGCATTTCCCGTATGGCTCCGCGCGTCATCGCTGTGGCAGCAGCCGACCGGACCGTTGTTTTGCACAAGATCACACCTCTTCCGAGATGGCTGCAGGAGTATCCCGTGCTGTTTATATCCCGTGTTCTCTTGAAAACAAGAAAAGATGCAAATATTCCGATTGCGAGAACGGCAAGAGAACCAAGAATCAGCCTGATCTCCATCGGGTTAGTCGTCCACACGATAAAAAGAACTACGCTCGCAAGGAGAAGCACGGCCGGCGAAAAAAAGCTCTTGTACATGACAGACCGCTGCTGTTTCCACTCGTCATCGTAGAATTTATCGGACGGCAATTCGTCTTCCGTTATTTCCCGATAATCGGCAAAACTTCTAAAATCAAGCGTACACTGGCGGTTCGCCTCTTCTTTCGCATCCGCGAAGATACTGTCCAGATAACTCATGAAAATAACCCCTGTTTCTGCAATTGCCGTAATTATTGTTATTATATATCTATTCGTCAGCCGAAATGTCAATGAATTTTGTCGATGTATTGCGTTTTCAGTCTTTTTGAATATACCGCCTCGATTTGAGCACATTGATCGCACGAATGGTGCATGTATATATTAGCCTTCTATAATCAACATCTGAGTGCATTTGAGTAGGTTCGACGGTGCCCCGAAGCGCATTTCTTATCATTGACAAGCCTACTCAATCGACATTAGAGTGTATTTGAGTAGGTTGAACTTCTATTCCTTGACGAATGGTTCTGATTCCCATCAAGGAGACCATACGCAACGGTTGCTCTCAATTGCCTAACGGCGGTATTGTAACCGCCGGACCAAAATCGCCAAAATGCAACGATTATTGTCTCACGGTTCGAACCCACGGTGGCTGACGCAGTCTGCGATCGGATCGTAAATGACTCCAACACGATTAAAATAGGAGATTCTATGCGAAAGCGCACTGGTCTCGGCGGTCAGCGTGCAATACTTCAGCGGCGTATTCAGTTTTTTTCGAAGAAGCGGCGTCGGATGGCATATGTGATTGGACGATTGTGCTACTATCAAAGAAAAAATGGCATTCATCGGATCCGGATTTTCAATCAACGGGAGGCTATTGTATGGAAGAAATCATTTTCACAAAAGTGTCGGAACTTGAAGCGGTTCATGAGAATGAACACAAGGACTTTGAATATATGAAATATGAGCTGCTGCCCAAGCGAAAAGAAGGACAGAGCAGGATTTCGATCTACGAAGTTCCTCCGAAAAAGGCCGGCTATCCATATCACTACCACACGAAAAACGAGGAATCCTTCTATATTCTGTCCGGAACCGGACTTCTACGGACGCCGGACGGAGAACGGACCGTCACGGCCGGTGACTTCATCTATTTCCCGGCCAATGAGAAGGGCGCCCATATTCTCTCGAACCCGTCCGAGACGGAGAAGCTCGTATATCTCGACTGTGACACCTGTAACGAGATTGACGTCGCCTTCTATCCGGATTCGGGAAAAATCGGTATCTGGGGCATGAATATTGACCAGATGTACAAGATCAGTGATCAGGTTGATTATTACGACGGCGAATAACGCATCAGTTATGCCGGGTTGCATGCCGCTTCTGCAAATGCGCGATAAGGCGTTCGACTCGCGGGCGGTTGTACCGCTGCGCGATTATGCATGGCACGTTCGCAAAGATCGCATATGCGAGCATGTACCAGATGATTTCCGGCGGCGCGAAAAATCCGAAGACCCAGAAGGGGAGAATGGCAAGCCAGTGTGTCAGTTCGCCGCGTACGGATTCGGTCAGGAACCGCGTAAGGTTCTCTTCGGAGAAGCTGTCCAGATGCTTTTTCCGGAAGCCGTTCTTATTCAGTACCGTACCGCCATCGGGCAGCAGGTGCTTCCAGCGGCTGACGCGGAAAATGCGGTCGTAGATGCGCCCGCCCTTTTCGAAGGCATGTGTCCGGAAAAAGAAGGATCGCACGGATAAGAGCCGGTTCGGAAGCGCAAGGCAGAACAGCGCCGCCGAGACCTGCAGCACCGGCCATACGATAAAACAAAGCAGTAATGTCCAGGGGGTTGATAAATAGATCACTCGCATGTTTTGTCCTCCCGTCCGATTTCGCGGTCTTTCCAGATGACTTTGAGGCCAAATATTTTCTTAAAGAGCGAAACCGCAAAGACGATCAGCATGGCGAGCGCAAGAAATGGATAGAGGACAATCGGCAGCAGCCGGAAGTGTCCGGCCTTTTTCGAAAGCAATAAGAGTACCAATGCCCAGGCGACGTACAACAGGGAATAGAGGAGAAGCCAGGGCAGGTTCCCGGACAAGGCAAAGGTGGCCGCATGTACCGGGACGGATATCATCGAAGCGATCCAGACGAACACCAGTGCGAACAACGGCGGCGGCGTTCTGGCCGCGCCGGTCGCGATATTCTTGACCCAGCCGCGGTACAGGCTCTTAAGACCGTCGGCATACATCCGGAAGGAGATCTCGGGGTCTCCAATATAAAGGCGGTATGGGAGGCCGGCGCTTTTAAGGCGCTGCCCCAGGGCCATATCTTCGACGATGTTTTTTCGGACAGACTCATGCCCGCCGATTCTGTCGTAATCGGATCTTGCGATCAGGATGACCGGTCCGTACAGGCCTATGCTCACGGGCTTCGGCAGTGCGGCACCGTTCGCGGCGATCTGTATGAGATTGAAAAGCAGGGAGAATTGTTCGTGCCAGCGCTTTGTCATGTGATAGGGCTGAACGGAGATCGTGCGTTTCTGTTCGGTGTATGCAAGGACAAGGCGGAGGAGGGCGTCTTTCCCGAGACGCACATCGGCGTCGAGGAAGAGAAGAAGCTCGCCGGAGGCTTTATCCGCGCCGTTCTGCGCAGCCCACGTCTTGCCGGTCCAGTTTGCCGGCTTGTCATGGAGAGAGATGAGGCGAACTCCGAAGCCGGAAGCAATCCGGGCGGTGTCGTCGCTCGAATCGTCATCGACGCAGATGATTTCCAACGGCACTAAAGACTGGATCTGCAAATCCTGAAGCAGAAGCGGAAGGTTCTTTTCTTCGTTGCGGGCCGGGATGATAACCGATACCTTCGGGAGATTCCGGTTTGCGGCCGATGGCTGGTCCGGTTCGCCGATGCCGGCTTTGGGCACATCGATGCCGTTTCTCACCGCGCCGCTGCCGTTTTTCGGCAGGCGAGGAAAGCGGTAGAACAGAACAAGGTTTGCCGCGATCCCGAATATGACAATTACGATTTCAATGATGATTTGTATCATTTCGTCCGCCTTTCAGAGTCTTTATTACTTCGTCCGCCGCGAGCTTTCCGGTCAGGACGGATATGGGGAGACCGGACGGGCTGAAGGTCCATTGTCCGCACTGAACGACATCGGGTATCGGTGTTTCGACGGAACGGGCGATCTTGCGGAAATGATTCTCGGCCGGCATCTCTGCATTTGTAAATGCCCAGCCCGTAATCGCGCCGCCCGAATTGCCGGTCTCCTTCTCGATGGTAAGCGGGGTGGAGCAAAGGGCAAACAGAATTTTATCTTTGATCCCCGGATAGATGCTCCGTTCCAGAACATCCGTTATTTTCTCGGTGCAGTACTTTTTGAAGAATTCGTAATCGCCGGCCTCGGAGAAAAGCCTCACAACGTCATAATCCATGAGCGTACTTACAATCACGCCCGTCTTGCCTTCCGGCGCAAGGGAAGCGTCGCGAAGGGCGGGACAGGAGATCTCATAGGTCGTTTTCTCGAGATAAAGACCGATGCGGTCAAACGGGAAATTCCCGTCTTCCTTAATCGCATCCGGCGGTGGGGGAAGGGAAGACAGTCCTTCCGCGGACGGCGTATAGAAAGCGTGGGGACCGGAATGTGCCTCGAAATACTCCCTGTCCAGATCGGCGCCGATAAAGAGTGTGAGTATCGAATCACCGCCCGAGCCGTTCATGGTTAGCCGGCGCTGCTCTTCTATTTTCGACGTATGTAAGCCCTCCGCAATCCGGTACAGCATCTTCTGGTCCGCGGCCCAGACCAGCTTCTTATACGCGACGGTCTGCCCGTCCGGGAGGCGGAACTCTTTCTTCCGAAGGTCGACTTCCCGGACTTCCGTCCCGGTCCGGATTTTGCCGCCGCCGTTTCGAATATATTCGGTCAGCTTGCCTGCCAGAACGCCGGTTCCTCCCAAAGGATACATGTAATCCGGATAGAGTCCGAAATAACTCAGGGCGAAGAAGGCCGGCGTATTCGCGAAAAAATGCTGCGTGATCATATCGATCAGCGCTTCGTCAAGGGTATAGCGTTTAAGGTACGTGCGGACCGGGTCATGCAGGCGCTCGGCCTTCCGGATGTTGATCTGATACTTAAAGAGCCACGGCAGAAGGGTCTTTGTCACATATTTGAGGTCCGTCATGTCATCGAGAAAGAGTGGGTTATCGATACCGTACAGCACGTCCATATAGCGCATGACGCGGACGATATCTTGCCCGATTTTCTGAATGGCACCGCTTTCGGAAGGGAAGAGTTCCGTCAGCATGGCCGTATATTCGTTAAGACTTTCCCGTGCCCCCAGACTGACCCAGCGATTCCCGATACCTATGCGCACCGGGTTTGCCGTAAATTCGATATCGATTCCGAGGCTTTTCAGCATAGGGTGAAGGATGCCTGAATTCTCGAATGCCCGAATCCCCGCGTCGAAGGTGAAGTCCCGGTACGGGAATGTTCCGGCAAGGCCGCCGGTGTGATCGCTCTTTTCGAGAAGGAGAGTGCCGATACCGGCGCGACACAGATAGGCCGCGGCCGTAAGCCCCGCCGCACCTGCGCCGACTACAATCGCTTCATACTCACTCGTCATACGCTCACCTCGTAAGATATGGGGTCATTTCACAAGATATGCGGTTGTTTCATACGTTATGTGGTTACTTGATAAGATATTCGACTACTTCCCGGATCCGAACCGGATCGCCCTCCTGAATACTGCGGATGCAGTTCTTCTCATAGCGTTCGAGCGCGTCATTCTGAATGGGATTCTTAACAAGGCATTTTCTGGCGCCGGCAAAATTACCTGCCGAGACTCTCCGCAGAATGCCCCGGATGTCCGCCGGATCGCTTCCCGTACAGGACGGATGTTCGCACAGCCGGCATCGCATAGCCTGCAGCATGATCGCGCGCTCAGCCGAGTCCACATTATCGAAAAGCATGGAAGAGGTGAATGGTTTCCCGACCGTCCGAACGTAATTGGTCATTCCTTCCCGATAGACGAAAGGATCCTTGCCGAGTTTCTTCATGAGTACATTCGCCGCAGTAAGGCCGGAGGTCGTGACGGTTGGTGTTCCCGTCCCCATCACGGTCGATTCGCCGCAGCAAAGGAGATTGTCCCACTCGGTCCTGGTATGGAGCCTGCGGAACATGTGCTGTCCGAGCATCTGCTTCGGACCGGCGACGGCGCCGCCATTCTTAAGCGTATACCGCTCGATCGTGCGGGGTGTCGCCAGTTCGGCGTAACGGAGGCCCGCGGTAAAGCCCGGGAACCTCTTTTCGAGAACGGCAAGGAGACGATCCTGCTCGCGCTTCTTCGACGCTTCATACGAGGCACCGGACGCATCGTACCATTTCTCGAAGGTCGGGCCTATGGCCGTGACGGTATGCTCGTCGGGACCGCAAAGCGTCTGGTCGTCGATACTTAGGATGTACAGGGTTACTTCGCTGTCATCGATCCTGTCGGGATTGTTGGCGAGCAGCTCGATGGGTGCCGTACCTTCGGGAATGACGCTGCGGTCGACAACGGTATACAGAACGACGCTCGGGTATGTCGGCACCAGATTATTGGCCCAGTTCCGCCGCTTCAACGTTGAATATTCCGGATCGATCAGCTTCCCGTACAGATTCCATACCGTGCCCGAGTAGATGATGTACGGCGCCTTAAGCTCGGATCCGTCGTCCAGCCGCACTCCGGCCGGCTTTCCATTCTCGAAAAGAAGCTTGACGGCTTCGCGTTCCAACAGCATATCTCCACCGTTCTCCTCGATCACTTTTTCGAGCTTTCCGGGAAGGAACAGGGTTGAGCCCGCCGGGTAATAGCTTCCGCCGACATGATTGTCGACAAACATGACGGCCGCAAGAACCGCCGGAGCTTCCTCCACCGTCGCATAGCAGTAGGTTGAGGTCAGCTTATCGAAGAACTTGAAGATTTCGGGGTCTTTGAAATACTTCTTAAGAAGGCTTCTTGCGCTTTTGTTCAGGAGACCGAGGAACCGCGCATAGGAGAGGGGGTGCCGGCGCATGCTCGCGAGAGCACCGTTCCGGTCCGTTTCGTCGGCGGTCGTGTATGTCGGCGTATCGACCATGATATGCCGGTACATGGTCAGCATATCGCGGTAGAAACGGTGAATATTTTCTTTCTCCGAGGGGAATACTTGGGACAATTCATCGGCAAACCGGTCCACATCCGGCCAGAATCGAATCTCGTTCCCCTTGAAATGGACGGAGTACAGAAGGTCATGCCGGATCACATCGATCGGCTCTTCGAGGCAGTTGAATACGAACCTGTGAGCGTTGAATCCGTGTTCCCCGAAACCGTACAGCATAGCGGCTCCCTGGTCAAAGGTCACATGACCGCGCCGGAATATCCCGCACGAACCGCCCGGATTGTAGCTTTTCTCGATCACGGCGACCTTGAGCTGCCGTTTGGCGAGAAGACTTGCTGCCGTAAGTCCGGAGAGTCCGCCGCCGATCACAATGACATCGTACTCCATAAATCCCCCTTATATCGAAAAGTAATATGCGTTCAGGAGATAATTCTCATTATACTTTTTCGCGAGCCGATTGAGAAGATTCTTCACCGGCTGAAGGTCTGATTCACCCGCCGCGAACTTCCCCAAAGCGTTCTGAAAACGGGCCTGTTCGGATTCTGACGCGCTGTTTCTAAAGTAGCCCCATACGTGCTGTGCCGCATTGACGGCGGTGCCGGGCAGAAGAGGACTCCCCATAGCCTCCTCAACCATATGGTACATCTCTAGAGCCGGGTATTCACTCTTGTCCTTAAGCAGCGTCCGGATGCCCTGATAGAGTGCCGGCGAGTGCTCGAGGACACTGTACTTGTACCGGCCCCATTCGGTTTCGAGCGCGGACATCCCCCGGTTCGAGACCGTGTTTATGCACTTGAGTGCGGAAAGGTTCTTGTCCTTCACTTCCAGCATAATATCAAGATCTATACCCGCGAGCTGATGGTACAACTTGAGAAAAGCATCAATCCCGATGGATTCGGAATGGGCGCCGGGCTTCCTGTCCGGATGCTGCTGCGAGTAATGAATCTTTTGCGGGCCGTCATCTTCAAGCCATGTGGAGGAACAGCGACGGATCCAGTCCGCGTCGGACACGGACGTATCACATGGATTCGCAGAATTGTGAAGAGTATCGAAAATGACCGGAACTCCTTCCGCTCCGGCCGTCTCCAGAACGTCACCGATGTGGAAAAGACGGTCGTCATTTTCGAGCACAAGGCGGCTTCGGACGGAGGGATTGAGTTCGCGGTATCTGGATATAAAACGTGCCTTGGCTTGGGTCTTGTCGCCGTAAGCGCCGCCGAGATGCAGGACGATTTTGTGCTCGCGGCCAAGACCCAGGGAGGAGAGAACCTTGTCGTGATAGAGAAGATCTTCGACGGAACGCCGTGCAACCGATTCGTCCGGCGAATTGAGAACGGTGTATTGTCCGGGATGCATCGAGACCCGCATGCCAGAGTTTTGAAATTTCTGCCCGATCGCGGTAAGCTTCGATGCGAAAATACGCTCCCACGGCAGGTCTTTCGCCGTTGCGGAACCGAAGGGAATCAGGTCCGAGGAAATTCGAAAAAGCAGAATCCCATTTCGGATATTGTAATCGATCAAATGCGCAAGGGCATCCAGATTGTATTCCGTCAAAGACAGCAGACGATCTCTTGCTGCGTTCTTCAGCGTACAACTCTTCATTTCGCTTCCGGGTACGGCGAGGGCAAGGCAGGCGTAACCAATCTTCACAGGAGTTCCTTTCTGTCCTTTTGACGGGGCAAGGACACCTTATCGTGGAGCTTTTCATGGGACCGGAATCAATAGAACCGATGCGATGAATACCTGTTTCTTTAATTATGCGAACCGCGATATTTTCTGTCAATGAGTTTCGGGTTAAGCGTACCGCCGGACGGAAGTTACTTTGCATTCGGGCAAGGCTAACTGCAGTTGATAGCGCTCGGAGTTGGAATATCCGCTAATCAGTTGAACGGATTCAAGCTCCGGAAGATTCTTCAAAACTTCCACATCATCGAGTGGAATATCATCCAGAGCAATTGCTTTCAAAGTCGTACAGTGTCCTTCAATCTGAGGAATTTCGTACGATCCCTCATACACATTGGAAATTTCCATGAAAGCAAGATTCTCATAGAGTTCGTCGTTCTTTTCATCATAGGGGAGCTTCCTGTTTGTGATCATACCATTACCGGAAGTGAGACGTCCGGTATACACATAAAAAGAAACAGTAATGGAGTAATTGTCATTTAAAAAATAGTCCGGATTCCCGGCGAGATAGTCGTTTATAATCTCTCTGATTTGATCAAATTCGGCGATCGTTTCTGGACCGGCACAAGTCATGGAAAAGATTTTCTCTTCATCATCAATCCAGATATCTTTAATAGACAAATCTCCGAATTCATCTTCAACGGCACTCGTAAAATCCCGCATACGATAAAGGTTCGCATTATACTGCCAATATCCTTCGCATGATGACAGGAGGAACGAAGCCAGAAGCAAAACGCAGACGATGAGCAATTTCCTGCTCGCTGCGATCCGATTTAGTGATATCGTATCCATATTTGTCATGCGTTTATCCATGCAATCCTCCGGGCGATACCCTTTCGAGCATCTTACTTCATGAGAAGACAATTTGATTTGATCTATATCTATATATCATAGTATCGCACTCCGGGTACTCTTTGAAAAGGATGAAAATTCCTCACCATTCCATTGAGAGACATGAATAACTAACGAATTTTACCAAAGTGTTGTGACAAAGCTCTTCTGTTCTATTATGATGTGAATATCTTTTATTATGTGAAGCGGGAGTATTACGATGAAAAAAGTATACAAGAGCGAGAATTCCGAGAAAGTAATGATGGAACTCTACGATAAGCAGCTCGCGAAGCTTGACATACCATATGAAGACCTTTACATAGATACTCGTTTCGGTAAGACCCATGTGATCCGGACAGGGAACCCGGACGGGAAGCCGGTTCTGCTTTTTCATGGCGGAAATAGTACGGCGCCCTACTATCTGTCCGGCTTCAAGAGCCTTCTCCGTACGTTCTCAGTATATGCGGCCGATACAATGGGCCATCCCGGGAAGAGCGCCCAAACGGTGCTTTCCGCCAAAACAATGGATTACGGAATATGGGCTTCCGATGTGATTACGGGGCTCGGCTTCGAGAAAATGCGCTGTATGGGCGGCTCTTACGGCGGCGGTGTCCTGGTTAAGCTGATGTGCGTGTCGCCCGAAAAGGTCGAAAAATCGGTGCTGATCGTACCGTCGGGAATCGCGAATGTCTCAACGGCAAATGTGATGTTCTCAATGGGGCTCCCGATGGTTATGTACATCATCACCAAAAATGATAGGTGGATGATCAAGTCGGTTCTGCAAATGGCGATTGAAGAGAAGAACATAGACGAAGACACCTTTGAAATGGTCAAGTGCTCCTTCGACAATGCCGTCGTCAAGGCGGGAATGCCGAGCAATGTACCGCAGGATGTGCTTAGAAAATGTACGGCGCCGACACTTCTGATTGCCGCCGAAAAGGATTGTCTTTTCCCCGGCGAGAAAGTCATCGCGAAAGCGAAGGGAATCCTTCCAAATCTGAAACCCGTTCTGCTCAAGGGGCAAGGACATCTTTGCACACTGCCGGATGACGTTATGGAAGAGGTTCGGGAGTTCCTCGCAAACTAGAGGGAACCGGGCGGAAGCGTTAGCACAGAAGACCCGCGGGAGCCTTTTTTCAAGCATATACAGAAGCGGAAGGGAACTTGTTAACATGAGCATTATCGACACATTTGACGCAACATCGGAAGAAGTCTTAAGGCCGGATTCGATGACCGATCCGGTACCGGGATTTCCCGAAACGGTCGTGATCACCTTTCATGATCGGATCATCGACGCTCTGAAGGCGATGTGCCCGGTGGAAATCATCAGCGAACTTCACGCGGGATTCTCGATACCGATCTACAAATTCGACTTTCACGGGCGAGAGCTTGGCTTGTATATGACGTCGATCGGCGGTGCGGCGACGACCGCCCTTATGGAAGAAGTGGCGGTCAAGGGCGCGAAAAAGTTTCTGCTCTTCGGTTCGTGCGGTGTCCTCGACCACACGCTGACGGCGGGACATTTTATCCTTCCGACATCGGCGTACCGCGACGAAGGAACGAGTTATCATTATCTGCCGGCAGGGGACTATGTCGAGGTCACAACGGCGGGAAGGCTCGGCGAGATCTTCGACGAACTGGACCTTCCGTATGTTTTCGGGAAGACTTGGACGACCGACGCCTTTTACCGCGAGACGAGAAGAAATGTCGACGCGCGAAAAAAAGACGGCTGCATTGCCGTCGAGATGGAATGCGCCTCCGTCATGGCTGCCGCGCAATTTCGCAACATTCCGGTCTATCAGTTCCTGTATGCGGAGGACAGTCTGGCCGGTGAGGCCTGGGATTCCAGAACCATGGGAATCGTCCCTCACAGCGATATGGAGAAATACCTGAAGGTTGCCTTGGAAGCAGCCAGCCGTATATAGAGGGATGAGAGATGAGTAAGGATGAATTCGATATTAAAATAGGCCGACTGTCACGAAGCCGCGCCTATCTTAATTTTTGCGAAGAGGTGTACGGGTATCGGATGTACCTCTTTAATATGACGGACAAAGAGCAGATCGACTTTCTTCTGGAGAGCGTGGCCGTATCCGCACAAGACACGGTTCTGGATTTGGGATGCGGCACGGGGAGTCTTCTGGACCAGATCGCCGCCCGTTACGGCTGCCGCGCCGTCGGAATCGACCGTCTGGACGAGAGTCTCATCGGACGATCGGAAAACAGATTCACCTATATCCGTGACGATATGGAGAGGATTTTCGAGTACGGGGTGGAGCCTTCCGTTACACTCTGCGTGGACAGTCTCTATTTTTGTGCGAATCCCGAACGGCTCATAAGGGAATTGACCCGGAGCGGCCGAAACCGAATCTACCTATTCCATTCGCAGTATCTTTTTGAGGAGTCCGGAGCTGACAGGAGTCTTCTTCAGAGCGCGAAAACGACCGTCGGGAAGATCCTGCAGGATCTCGGAATTCCATACCGTACGATCGACTTCAGCGAGAATGAGCGGCGGTTGTACGAGAATTCTCTCAAAGCACTGGAGAAACTTAGAGGTGCTTTTGCGGGAGAGGGGAATACGGATCTTTTCGAGCAGAAGCTAAGGGAAGACACAATGGGCAAAGAACTCTATGACCGGAATCTAGCTGCAAGGTACCTTTATATGATCGATGGCGGAGCCCGGTCTTAAGCGCGGGACGTTTCGGACACGGACGGCTCTCCGCGGCTATGCCGCAGAGAGCCGTCGTCAGGCGAATAGGATCGGGGTTGATGCGATCCCCATTAGCCGGTATCTCTTATCCTGCGTATCCGATCTTCTCCAGAATTTTCAAGACTTCCTCGGTTTTCAGAACTTTGCCGAAGGATACGACTTTGCCGTCGATCACGAGGGCCGGTGTCGTCATGACGCCATAGGCTGCGATATGCGAGAAATCTGTCACATGGTCGACCGTTGTGTCCAGACCGAGACTCGCCAGCGCTTCCTTTACGGCCGCTTCCAGCTTGTTGCATTTGTCGCAGCCGCTTCCGAGTATCTTAATGCGTGCGCCGTCGGTTTTAGCGGTTTCCGCTTTTGCCATGCTCTCTGCGTCGCAGTTTCCGCCGCAGCAGCAGGAAGGTGCTTTTTCCTCAACTTTTTTCTTTCCAAATAATCCCATAGTGCATTCTCCTTATCATTTTGTTCGACCGGAAATCTGTTTTTCCGGACCGGTTGACTTGTAATTAGCAGGTGCCTCCGCAGGAGCAGGAGGATTTTTGACTTTTCCCATTGTAAAATTCTTTCAGGTTCCCGGGGAGTTCATATTCGCCGCAGGAACTGTTGGAATCCATTTGTCCGAATACGGCATTAAAAATGGCTTCGGCAAGCATTTCTTCCGGAGGCAGCTCATAGGTTTTTCCCTTGTACTCAAATACCCGGCAAGTAACATCGGTGCCGCTGATGTCGCTGCAGCAGCCGCAGCTGCTTTCGGCAACTGTCTGACAGATATCACGGCCGTTCACGCGGATCGTCGGGGATGAGAGGAACTTATTCTGGACTGCAATTTCCGCAGTCGTCATTTCCTTCTTGATGTATTCTACTTCGAACCCGGCCATTTTCAAAGCCGGAGTAAGCTCCATCAGGACTCCGTCAAGGACGTCGTCTGTTCCGATACAGCGCTCACACGTGTTGAGATCGAGGTAGAGATACTCGACTGTGACCTTCTTGTCCGTATTTGGTTCGCGTACGGGTGAAACGGAGACGGCTTCCTCTTTCAGCTCTTTATGGGGAGGTGTCCATCCGGTGTCTTCACCGACATAGGTGATCGCGCCTGCCGGGCAAATGCCGCCGCAGCCGTGACAATGGTCGACGCATTCCACAGGATTACTTACGACGGGGGTCGGTGCTTTGGCCGAATCATACACCCCGTGGGAACACTTGGCAATGCATGCTCCGCACTCCTTACATGAGAGATAATCGATAACCGGATACCATTTCTGTGCCATGACTATTTCCTCCTCTATCTTTCTTATAGAATAAAGCCTTGGATTGCATTAAAAAGGTAACCAACCAGAATGATACCGACGGTGCAGATGGCGACGAAAAGGGCCAGCAATCTGGGCTTTATCGCTTTCCGAAGCATGATTATCGAGGGAAGAGAGAGCGTTGTGACGGCCATCATAAATGACAGAATGCTGCCGAGCTCGGCGCCTTTGGACAGCAGAGCCTCCGCGATCGGAATCGTTCCGAAGATGTCGGCGTACATGGGGACGCCGACAAGGGTTGCCAGAATGACGCCGAAGGGATTCTTGTTGCCGAGAATCAGGAGGACCCATTCTTCCGGGATCCAGTTATGAATGACAGCGCCGATTCCGACGCCGATCAGAATATAAGGAATTACTTTTTTGAAGGTTGTGAGCATCTGCTCCTTCGCGTAAAGCAGGCGCTCCTTCTTTGTCAGATCCGGTGACTCAATGTCCACGTTTCCGGCCTTCATAATGAAGCTTTCCACATATTTCTCCATATGCATCTTCTCGATGAGCGTACCGCCGAGGACGGCGATGATCAGTCCGAAGGCTACGTAGACGACGGCCACCTTCCCTCCGAATATACTCATCAGGAGAAGAAGCGATCCGAGGTCGACCATCGGGGAGGAGATAAGGAATGAGAACGTTACACCGATGGGAAGTCCCGCCGACGTAAAGCCCATGAACAGCGGAATGGAGGAGCAGGAGCAAAAAGGTGTTACCGTACCCAGGAGAGCCGCAACGATGTTCGCTCCGACGCCGTGGAAACGGCCCATTATTTTCTTGCTGCGCTCCGGCGGGAAATAACTCTGGATGTAGCTGATGAGGAAGATCAGGAAGCACAGGAGGACGGTGATCTTGATCACGTCGTAGAGAAAAAACTCGATGCTCCCGATCAGGCGGGAGGAAGTATCGAGTCCCAGAGCGGAAAGCCCGCTCCGGATCAGTGCGTCCAGCCACTTCATGCCAAGGATCTGATTCTGGAAAAAGTCCCAAATTGCTTTAAGTATCTGCATTCTGTAGAGTCCTCAATTCTTATTCATTTAGTCGCATCAAATAATTTCGATGTATACGTTAAAAAATAAGCGGCGTCCGGGGATGATATTACGAATGACAACAATCGCAATCGTCAGCCTTGCCCGGTGCCGTCAGGTTTCGAAGGAGTGTTTCCGCATAGGAACAGCCTTCTTCCGAGATCTTGTAGTGCGTCCATTTTCCGGCCTGACGGGATTCCACAATACCGGACTCCGTAAGGATCTTCATATGGTAGGAGAGTCCCGACTGTCCGAGATCGAGCGGTTCCTGCAGAACGCAGGCGCACTTCTCGCCGCCCCGAAGCATTTCCAGTATTCTCAATCGCTTCTCGTCGGATAACGCCTTGAATATTTTCGCCTGCTCTTCATAAACGGTCGGCATAGGGTTACCTCACATATAGTTGTTAAACATGTTCGCTGCAAACTCACATCAAAATTGTTCGATGTGTTCACTATAAATCTCAAATCAAAATTTGTCAATGTGTTTTATGCGGGATTTTTTCCGAACGATCCCAGAATAGGCGCGATTTCTTTTTTAAGCTTCGCGAAATACGACGGGGGGAAGGGAGAATACTTCTCGAGCCCGCGGACGAGCTTCTTGTCAAACAGGTCTTTGTTCTTGAAAACGGCTTCCAGAATCAGGTTCATGCAGTTGTTTTCGAAAAGGTTCCGGATCTCGCCCGTATACGGGACGGGTGACGCATTCTCATAATCGAGCGCGGTGTGGAGAAATACAATGAGCCGCAAAACGGCGTCGGAGAGTTCTTCCTTCGTTTGCGCGGAGGAAAAGACCGTCGCATTGCCGGCTGCCCGGTCGGCATCGATATCTTCAAGATCGTCAATCAGCTGCAGGAGGAAACCGAATCCCACGGAGAACCGGATCAGCCGGTCGTCGGGACGGCCGCAGACGAGAAAACAGTCGGCGAGCACGGAAGTTCCGCCCTTCTCTGCACTGATGGCAAGAGTTTGCTCATACGTCTTTATGCCACGTTCCTGCTGCACAAGGCTCTTGATCTGAGCGCCCTGTATGCACAGAATGCTCTCGAAAACCTCTGCGTAATCGTCCCTGGGATATACTTCTTCAATAATAAGGAGAAGTCCGAAGACCTTCTCCTCCAAGTTGTTTTCGGGCACGGGAAGCTCGCCATGGAGTCTTTTCGAGAGCCGCGCGTTAAATCGCGCTTTCTCCGGCCCGGGGATTTCCGGGTCGTCCAGAAAATTGTCCGTATAAGGGTAGAGGAGACTATAGGCGAAAATCGGTTTCGTATATTCGACCTTAACGCCGGCGATGATCTGCAGAACATTCATGATCCAGACGTTTCGCATCGCCTGAAAAACATCGTCAAATACCATATCGGGATCGTATTTGCCGGACTCGGCGGCGAACCGGTCGGCCGAATCGATCGAGGCGCCCAGAAGAAGTTCCTGAAGTTCGGGGTCCTTAAGGCGGAGAAGCGTCCGGGCAAAGGAAGTGACGCCGGCCTTCATATCCGCGCTCCACGCCTCCGGAATGCCGTCTGCCGGCGATTTCGGGCGCCTGGCCATGCAGGATTTAAGATCCGAGACGGACTTACTAAACTCGGACATATTCCGGCGTTTTTCGAGGATGGATTTCTCCGTGAGGTAAGGCGCGATCACCGTACCGGCATTCTTCCAAACATCCGAATAATATCCGACAGATTCCTGTACTTTCTCCGCGACGCTCATAGCCATTTCCTGCACCGGCCTTTCCCGATCAATGTGACATGTTTTTATTTTACATCAATAGGCAGTCCAATTTCGGTCTTTCGGAAGAATCTTGCGCGAAAAACTCCCGGTGTCATGCCGGTCTCTTTCCGGAAAATTTCGGAGAAATAGCTCTGGCTTGGAAAGGCCAGTATTGATGCGATCATAGCGGATCCGTAATCGGAGTACATCAGCATGTTTCGCGCCGTCTCAAGCTTCTGCTTACGAATATACGCGCTGATTGTGAGACCGGTTTGCAATTTGAAAAGACGGGACAGATAATTCGGATGGAGACCCGAGTGTGCCGATAAGTCTTTTACGGTAATCCGCGTATGCAGATGATCGTAAATATAGGCCGCACAGTCTGCGATATGGGCGGAGTGGATTTTCTCCGTGCGCAGCTGCCGCATTTTCTTCGCGTAGGCCAGACTGAGTGCCGGATGCAGTGCGTCAATTTCCTCCGCACTGCGGCACAGGTCGATTTTCTGAATGTAGAAGTCGCTTAAAGCGAAGGCGTCGGCATGGTCAAGTCCGCCGTCGATGCAGGTTCGCGCGACAAGGGCTGCCGTAATGACCAGGTGATATTTGAGGTTTCGCAGGTCGTCTCCGGAAAGCTTGCCGAGGCCGCTCTTCCCGGAGAATGGAATCTCGCAGAATTCGCGAACGCGGTCGATATCACCGGAACGGATGGCCGCGTAGAATTCGAGCTCCGGCTGATACGGCGCCCGGAGGATCCCGTTTTCGCGTTCTATATATTCTTTATAAACCAGCTCGTGATCGTACGGCATAAAGGACTCCTCCCACTATGGCATTCCGCTTACATGATGTCATAAAAACGTTAAAAAAGATATAAAAACGATATAAGAAAAAGACCGTTCGTGCGAATCTCTAGGTATCGGAAGCGACATAAAGGTCGATGAGAAGGAGGACATTCGTATGAAACTGGTTAAGGGAATCAATCTCGGCGGGTATCTGTCACAATGCGAGTACAGCCGTCAGCATTATCTCGAGTTCATCGGTAAAAAGGACATCGAACAGATCCGGAACTGGGGGTTCGATCATATACGGGTTCCGTTTGATTATCCGGTCCTCGAAGAAGAGGACGGACAGAGAATACAGGAAGGCTACGATCATCTCGAACGTGTCGTCCGATGGTGTGACGAGGCCGGCCTCAATGTGATTCTGGATCTTCACCGCGCTTACGGATACGACTTCAATGATGCCGGCGACGCCGAGCGCAACAGCCTTTTCGCGAGCGAAAAGAAGATGGAGCGGTTTATCAGCCTGTGGACCGACGTTGCCGACTATTTCGGACACGAGAACCATGTGGCCTTCGAGCTCCTGAACGAGGTGGTCGAAGAGGAGAACACCGAGGGATGGAATCAACTGATCGCAAGGACCGTATCGGTAATTCGAGGGATCACAAAGAAGACACCGATTATTTACGGCGGCATCCGCTGGAACAGCGCCGATACGCTCCAATACCTGGAGGTTCCGAAGGATGAGAATATTCTCTTCACCTTCCATTTCTATGAGCCGCTGTTGTTCACACACCAGAAGGCTCACTGGGTTCCCGAACTGATAGATGTTCCGGATATATCGTACCCGGGTACGATGGAAGGATACCGGCTTCAGGCTGCATTGCTCGGAACCAAAGGCCTGTCGGTCTTGAACGCGAAAAGCGATGTGATGGGACCTCCATTCCTTATGGAAATGATGGGAGAGGCACTTCGGGCCGCGACAGCTGCCGGAGTCGGCCTGTACTGCGGCGAATTCGGCGTGATCGATAAGGCGCCGCTTCCCGATACCGTGCGCTGGTTTGCCGACGTCATTGGAATTATGAACGAACTGAAGATCGGCTACGGTCTGTGGACGTATAAAGAGAAGGATTTCGGCCTTCTTGACGCACATTACGAACCGGTGCGCGAAGAGATCCTTGCGATCCTTACCGGAAAAAACAAATAACCGAGGAGGCAATAACATGCTGCGGATGAGAAAATTCCTGACGATTCCACTGGCGGTTCTGCTCCTATTGTCGTTTGCCGGCTGCTCGAACGGCAGTTCTTCGAATCTGTCGTCTTCGGCGGCTGCGTCCGGTGCCGTCTCTCAGACGGCCTCGGCCACTTCGGCAGGGACCATGGCTGCAGCCTCAGCTGCAACTTTGGCAGCAACCACGACCGAGGCGACAACCGACCTGATCTCGCCGACGCCGGAGGAGGAGATTCCGAAGATCGACGGATACACTCTGCTGTGGTATGACGAATTCAACGGAGCCGGCCTGGATGAAGATATCTGGAACCGCGAAATCCGTGGAGCGGGTTGGACAAACAGCGAGCTTCAGGCCTACACAGACTCAGATCAAAATGTTTATGTCAAAGACGGCCTCCTCGTGCTGAAGGCGATCGAAACGGCCGGAAGTGACGGGGAACCCAACTATACCTCGGGCAAAGTGACGACCAGCCACAAAGAGGATTTTCTCTACGGCAAAGTCGTCGTCCGGGCCAAAGTGCCCGAAGGACAGGGACTCTGGCCGGCGATCTGGATGATGCCGACCGATGAAGTCACGTACGGACCGTGGCCGCGCTGCGGAGAGATCGACATCATGGAGCTGCTCGGCAATCAGCCGGAAACCGTCTATTCGACGATTCATTACGGCGACCCGCACGCACAGCAGCAGGGGAAGAAGACCTTGAGCGAAGGCTCGTTTGCGGATGATTTCCATGAGTACTCTGTCGAATGGGAGCCCGGTGAAATGCGCTTCTACGTCGACGGCGAACTGATCAAGACCGTAAACGACTGGTTCACGGCCTTTGCCGGAGGGAAAGAGAAGCCTTACCCCGCACCGTTTAACAAGTCTTTCTATCTGCAGATGAATCTGGCGGTCGGCGGCACATGGCCCGGAGATCCGGACGAGACGACCGACTTTTCGAAGGCCGAATTCCAGATCGATTATGTCCGCGTGTACCAGAAGCCGGTCTACGATACTGACGTTACAAAACCGGAGAAGATTTTTCGCGAGCCGACGGGAGACGGCAATCTCATCTACAACGGCGACTTCAAGACGGCGGAGGATCTCGGGGACGATACGGACTGGATTTTCCTTCTGGCCGACGGCGGTGCCGGTTCCGCGGAGATTCATGACGGCATGCTGACCGTTAAGACCGAAAAGGAAGGCAATCAGGAATACTCCCTTCAAGTGGTACAGCCGGATCTGGGACTTTATGCGGGGCAGACATACCGGATCACATTTGAAGCACGGGCGGAATCCGATCGGAGTATGGTCGTCTGCGTTTCGGCGCCGGAGAACGGCTGGGCCCGCTACTTGCCGGATACGACAATTGACTTGAAGGAGGACTGGACGACCTATACTTATGAATTCACGATGGCGGACAAGGACGACAACAAGGGACGCCTGGAATTCGAGCTCGGGAAACAGGGTACGACGGCCGGTGTCGATATCCGGAATGTGAGAATCGAGGCGGCAGGCTAGGAAATTTCCAGACATTTCAAGGAATCCGGACGGCAATCCGGTTTATAATGGCGGTAAGAACTTTTCGAGAGGACATTGTATGGACAAAAGAAAAGCTGCCGCCATTTTATTTGCCGTTCTCGCGGCTCTGTTCTACGCGGCCAATATGCCGTTCTCCAAACTGCTCTTAAAGGAGATCGAACCGACCTTCCTGGCGTCCTTTCTGTATTTAGGAGCGGGATTCGGTATTGGGATCCTCTACCTTTTCGGCAAGGCCCGGAAGCGGAAAGAAGAAGAAAAGCTTACGGCGAAAGACCTCCCGTATACAATCGGTATGATTGTCCTCGATATCGCAGCGCCGATCCTCTTGATGGCCGGCCTTAAGAGCGCGACATCGTCTAATGCGTCTCTCCTCGGCAATTTCGAAATCGTCGCAACTTCGATTCTCGCGATGCTCGTATTCCGGGAAAAGATTTCGGTCCGGCTGTGGGCGGCGATTTCGCTGATTACAGCGGCAAGCATTCTCCTGTCCTTTGAGGATCTGACCGCTTTCCGGTTCTCCACAGGGTCGCTCTTTATTCTGGGCGCGACGGTTTGCTGGGGCCTCGAAAACAATTGCACCCGAAAAATCTCTTCGAAGAATACCTATCAGATTGTCACGCTGAAAGGAATCTTTTCCGGCCTGGGCTCCTTTGTTGTGGCGCTCATACAGGGAGAGCATTTGCCGGAGGCCCGGTTTATCGTATACGCGATGCTTCTGGGATTCTTAGCGTACGGCTTCAGCATTTTCTTATATATCAGGGCTCAGAAGGTGCTCGGCGCGGCGAAAACGAGCGCCTATTACGCCGTCGCACCGTTTGCCGGCGCATTCCTTTCCTTTCTTATTCTGAAGGAACCGATCCGTTCCTCTTATATCCTTGCTTTAGCGGTTATGCTGGCAGGCTCGGTTCTCGTGGTCGTCGACACAATGATCCGGAATCATGCGCATCTGCATACGCATACCTTTGTTCACATCCATGACGGGAAAATCCACGTGCATACAATCGAGCATATGCATGACCATAACCATCTGGTGAACGACCACACACATATGCATCATCATTGATCCGGATACCGGCATTCGCCGATTGTAACGTGAAGGCCACTCCAACTATAATGAAGCTGACAGAAGACATTCCTTCGGTCTATACACGAGACAAGTGTCAGGAAAGGTGCCATATGAGAATTCTCATCAACGCACAGGGTTCGACAGGAGACGTGAAGCCGATGCTCGTACTCTGCAAAGAGCTCTCAATCGCGGGACACAGCGTCTGTTTCTGCGCCTCGAAAACACACAGGGAAAGCGCGGAAAGCGCCGGAGGCGTCTTCTTTCCCCTGGGACCGGATGTCGGGAAGATGCTCGGGGAGAAGAAGGGTGAGATGAAGAATCCCCTTGGCAGCATGAAGACGGTGATCAAGGGAGTCCGCGGCAGCATTTCTTACTATGTGGACCATCTTCTCCCGATCGTCGAGCAATTTGGCGGGATTGATCTATTTATCGGCGGCGGCGTCGACTTTACCGGATTTACCGTTGCAGAATTTCTTAGAATCCCATATGTCTATATCGCGTACTTCCCGCAGATGTTCCGCTCCTCTTATTATCCGCCTGTCTCATTGCCGCTTGACGGACTTCCCCGGGCATGCAACAGAGTTCTCTGGTCGATCGACTCCTGGCTGACCAATCATGCGATCGGCCTCCTCAAATGTTATAACGCGAAAAGAAAAGAGATGGGCCTTGCTCCGATCCGTAATATAACCCGTTCCATGACAATCTCCGCGATATTGGCCGCCGACCGCGCTCTCCTGGAGCTTCCGCCGGATGTGACAGGTCACGTTCAAACCGGGAGCCTGCACGAACCGGATCCAACACCGCTTCCGGAACGTCTTGTGGAATTCTTACGAGCCGGAGAACCGCCGGTCTACATCGGGTTCGGCAGTATGGAGATTACGGATCCCGAAAAAACTGAACAACGACTGCTTCAAGTGATCCGTAAATCGGACCGGCGATTTATCGTATCCGACCGGCTTATCAAGGACCGGGAGGATAACCCAAGGAATCTCTTTGTTGCGGGGTATGTGTCGTTCGATCTCCTTTTCCCGCATCTGGCAGCGGCGGTTCATCACGGAGGATCCGGGACGACGCATACCGCGGCCATGTACGGTCTGCCGCAGCTGATCCTGCCGAAAGCATTTGATCAGTTCTACTGGGCGGATCGGATCTGTGCGCTCGGGCTCGGCCCCCGCGGCTTCCCGATGAACCGGCTGACCGTGAAGAAGCTGAACGCGGCGCTTACGGAGCTGACACAGAATACCGGATTTCGCGAGAATGCCGCCATAACGAGGGAGCAAATTCTGGAATACGACGGGAATCGCCTGACGGTTGAATATCTCATAAGGAAATCCGAAAAGGGATAGCAGGTTTCGCTTGAGACCGTTTACAAATCTCTCCTATCCCGAAATTCACTGCGCAGTATATAATGGATTGATAGTATTCTTAAAGATGATTTGGGAGGCGCCCGTGGATATACGAAAAATGATTCCCGAAGACTATGATGCGGTCTATTCTCTGTGGATCCACACTCCCGGAATGGGTCTCAATAATATCGACGACTCGAGGGAAGGGATCGTCCGCTATTTGGCGAGGAATCCCGATACGTGTTTCGTTGCCGTCGCATCCGGCGATATCATCGGCGCGATTTTAGCCGGTCATGACGGCCGTCGCGGATTTATCTATCACATGGCCGTTGCCGTCCCGTACAGAGAGAAGGGGACCGGCTCGCGTCTCCTCGATCACGCGCTTACGGCCCTGAAGTCCGAGGGGATCAACAAAGTCGCGCTCGTTGTACTTGACAGGAACGCGATTGGAAATGATTTCTGGGAACGCAAAGGCTTCGCGATGCGAACGGATTTGATCTACCGCAACAAAGCTCTTGCGGAGCTCGAAAGAATCGATACGTAAGACCGGGCAGTTTCCGGAGGGGAGGAATCAGAAATGTCAGATACGGACGGAATTATTTATCCGCGTTCGGGAGATACGGAGACCGTTTATCTTCGAGCCGTCATTACCGACCCGAACATCACGGTTGGCGAATACACCATGTACAATGATTTTGTTAAGGACCCGCGGGACTTCCAGAAGAACAACGTTCTCTACCATTATCCGGTCAATCGCGACAAACTGATCATCGGGAAATACAGCTCGATCGCATGCGGCGCGAAGTTCATTTTCACGAGCGCGAATCATACGATGAAGTCTCTGTCGACGTACCCGTTCCCGATCTTCTGGGAGCAATTTTCTCTGCTGCCCGAAAACGTCACGGACGCCTGGGACAATAAGGGCGATATCGTGATCGGCAATGACGTATGGATCGGGTACGAGGCGGTCATCATGCCGGGCGTTCACATCGGAGACGGCGCGATCATCGGAACAAGAGCCGTCGTGACCCGCGACGTCGAGCCGTATACGATCGTCGGCGGCGTACCGGCCAAGCCGATCCGCAAACGATTCGATACGGAGACGATCGACAAGCTTCGTGCACTCTCCTGGTGGGACTGGGACAAAAAGAGAATCTGCATGAATGTAAGAGCTCTCATGAGCGGCTGCCTGGACGCGCTGCAGTAATACGGACTTCGATTGTCAGGTCAGTTCGACAATGATTCTGTGCAGCGTATCGACCGAGTAATTCAGGTTCGCGGAAGCGTCCTTGATGTGGTGATAGACCTCGCGCAGCACAAGTGCGTGCATCGGATCCCCGCCCGCGAAAAGCTCCGCCATCGCATCCCTATAGATTTGCTCGATCTCCGTGTGAGAACTCCGCATTCCCGGAATCCGTTCCTCCGCATGTGCGGGATGTTTGCATATATCGGCTACGGCATCGCGAAAAAGATCGGCGCCGTCTTTAAGCTGGGCGACCATCCGATTGATCGCCGGATCCGCACAGACTCCAAAATCCGTCATCGAGAGATAGGTCGACATCGTATAGTCATTGACTTTGTGCATGTCGACCGACAGAAGATAGATATCGCCCCGCTCGAACGGCGTCGAGAAGGCCGCGACCAGGTTCTTTTCGAGCTCCATCCGGACATTGTCCGTCTCAGCACGGTATTTTTCCAGCAGAGCCTTGCCGTCGCCGCCGTTCTTGAGCCAGTCGGAAAGCGCGCCGACGACGAGGGAATTCAGCTCGGCCTGGCGCGAGAGCAGAAGAAAGAAGTCGTATTTCACGGGGAAGAACCGGTCGAGAATGCTGCGGTTTGACATATTGAATCCTGCCTTTCTATTTTTACATCGGCATAAGCCAGACGAACAGAATGCCGTACAGAAGAGCCGATACACCTGCGGAAAGAGGAATGGTAATAAACCACGCGACGATGATTTCTTTCGTAATGCCCCAGTTGACCATGCGAAAACGGTCCGCAGCGCCGACGCCCATCACGCTTCCGACGACCACATGCGTCGTGGAGACGGGCGCGCCGAGCATGTTCGCCGCGAGGATTGAGCCGGCAGCGGAGATTTGCGAGTTGAGACTGTGAACGGGCATCAGCTTATAGATGCGCTGCCCGATGGTCTTCATGATCGTCCAGCCGCCCAATAGAGTGCCCGCGAACATGACGGCACCGCCGGCGACTCGGACCCAGAGGGGGGGCGAGTACATGGAGCCGCCCTGCGCCGAAACAAGCGCCAGTGTGATGAGTCCCGTGATTTTCTGCGTGTCATTGGCGCCGTGGCTGTAGGAGAGAATGGCAGAGATGAGCCACTGGATGACTTTGATCCAGCGGTTTATGGAAAACTTTGCATTGCGAAGGAGCAGCTTGGACAGCTTTTCGAGAAGGAAAGCCGCGATAAATCCGATGAACGGAGAGAAGATAAGAAACGCGATTACTTTGACGATTCCCGTCACCTGATGCGACGGACCGGTGAGTTCGGCGATTCCCCAGGATATGTGGCTCGTGCCGTGCGAAATCAGGACGGCGCCGATTATGCCGCCGATCAGGGCGTGCGTCGAACTCGAAGGAAGACCCAGTTTCCACGTGACAAGATTCCAGACGGTCGCACCCGCGATGGCACAGAGAAGGACGCTGAGAAGCGCCGGCTGCGGCGGAAGATCGATGACTCCTGAGACAGTGTCGGCAACGCCGCTTCCGCCGAAAACCGCTCCCAAAAGGCCAAAGGCGGACGCCAGAACGATCGCCTGTCTGGGCGTCGCGGCGCCGCAGCCGATAAAGGTCGCGACGACGGAGCTCGCATCGTGCAGACCGTTGGTCAGGGCAAAAGCAAGCCCGGCTATGACGATGATGATCATTAGGACGATAATCGTAAACTGCGGCATATGCGAAGCCCCTCTTTGGCAAACGCTTTTTCCGAAGAGATTCCGGTCCTGTATGCTATCAGTATAGCACGCTATGGGTAAGAAGTGCCCGCTGTGCGGCCGTTTACATCCTTTGCGTAAGGAACTGAACGAGAAGGGAAACACCGGACACGGCGCCCCAGCAGCAGATGCCGAGCAGGAGAGGTTTCACGCTCTGTGTCAGGAGCTTCTTGAGATTGGTGTTGAGCCCGACGGCCGCCATCGCCATGATGATCAGAAATTTTCCGGTTTGGACAAGGAAGGCAGAAACCGGCGCGGGAATCGGCAGGAACGTATAGATGAGGGCCGCGGCGAGAAAGCCGAGGACAAACCACGGAAAGACTTTCCGGAAGGAATAGCCGGAAGAGGCCGTGGCTTTGGTGCCGGCCGCTGCGCCCTTCTTCGCTTTTCGCGACGTATAAACGGCCAGGATAAGAGTGATCGGGACGATGAACAGGGTTCGTGTCAGCTTGACGATCGTCGCGAACTGCAATGCCGTTCCGTTTCCGGCCTGCTCGCTCCAGGAGGAAGCCGCCGCGACGACGGAGGAGGTGTCGTTGATGGCCGTGCCGGCCCACATTCCGAAGCCCGTGTCGCTTAAGCCGATTAGATGCCCGACGGCCGGAAAAAGAAAGACCGCAATGATGTTGAAGAGGAAGATGGTCGATATGGCCTGCGCGACATCGTCGTCATCGGCCTTGATTACGGGAGCGGTCGCCGCGATCGCGGAGCCGCCGCAAATCGAGGTGCCGACACCGATCAGGACCGCGATGCCGGAAGGGAGCCTCAAAACTTTCGAGACCAGGTACGCCGTTATGAACGAGGCCGACAGGGTGAAAACGAGGATCAGAAGCGACTGGGAGCCGACCTTTATGATGTTGCCCATATTCATTTCAAAGCCCAGAAGGACGATCGAGTACTGAAGAATCTTCTTCGACGTGAAGCGAATGCCGTCGTTGAAAGCGGCCGGGCGGCGGATCAGGCCCGCCAGTATTCCGAGTATGATTCCGAAGACTGCGCCTCCTACAATCGTGAACCGGCGCCCGAGAAACCAGGCGATCACCGCAATCACGAGGCAGAGTAGGATTCCGGGCATATATTTTTTAAGGGCGGCCATGACTTTCTTCATGTGAGACCTCGACTCTCGGACAGAATTTTTGCGCGGCGGCACGAATGCCGACCGGGCGTATTGAATGTATCGCAGAATGGTAATAAGATCAAATTATGATTGCTTATGGTTCTATAAATTCTACTAATAGGCGGTGTATATGCTGGACAGCCGGTACGACTCTTTTCTGGTGCTCTGCGAGACCTTAAGCTACACGAAGACGGCGGGGCTGCTGTATGTCACGCAGCCGACGATCACGCAGCACATCCAATATCTGGAGAACCGGTATAAGACCCGGCTATTCACCTATACGGGAAAACAGCTGCGGCTGACGGACAAAGGTGCCGAGCTCCGGCGATATGTTTTCGAGATGAAGGAGAACGCCCGCCAGATCGAGCGGCGCATGCTTTCGGCCGGGACCCATATGACGTTTCGCATCGGCGCGACGAAGACAATCGGCGAATATGTCCTGCCGCGCGTCCTGAAGACGTATCTCGAAAAGAGTCCGGAGAGGGACGCCGATCTATATGTCGACAACACGCAGGTTCTTCTCGCGATGCTCGACGGCGGCAAGATCGATTTTGCCCTTCTGGAGGGCTTCTTTGACAAATCGGCCTATGAGTACCGCCTGCTGAAGTGCGAAGAATTCGTAGGTGTCTGTTCGCCGGACAGCCGTCTCTCAGGGAAAAAGTGGAAGCTTGACGACTTGCTGGATGAGCGCATGATCGTTCGGGAAGAGGGCTCCGGAACACGCGAGATTCTGGAACGGTATCTCAAGCAATACTCACTCGAGCTAACAAGCTTTGCTCACGAGAGTACGATCAGCAACTTTGCGGCGATCAAGGAACTCGTCTCGGATAACGCAGGAATCACATTCCTTTATCGTCCTGTCGCCGAGGCGGAGCTCGAAAACGGTCGCCTTAAGCTCCTTCAGATCGAGGACTTCGACATGAAGCGAGAGTTCAATTTCGTGCTCCCGAAGAACTCTCTTTTCAAGGACGATTATCTTGGGTTCTTTGAGTTCTGCAGAGAGATTTTGGGTGAGTGAATTTTGTAAGTTCTGCTTAATTTCAGGGCAGATATACGAATTACATTCGGAAGAATCCGATCGGAATGGACGGCTATTTACTGCTGACCCGCGATTCGTAAGACATGAAGGTTGCCTGCAGGATCGTATTCCGGACGGGAAGATTAGGCTCTTCCAACAGCTCAAGAATCTGCTGTCCCGCGGTTCTCCCCAAATCCGTGGCAGGCTGTGTTATATAATGAATATTCCGCATATTGTACTGCAGATGAGCGCTGTCGTTATAACCGAGAAGAGCGATATCAATTCCCGGTTGCATACCGCGTTCGGTAAGATGAAATAACACCTCGTCCGCCATTACGTTATTGGATACAACAAGTGCCGTACAACCGGCTTCCAGCAGTGCGTTCAGGTGTTGGGCAATATTGCTTCGAAGTGAATCGCCGAAGCGAACAAACGACTCTTCAACCGGAAGATGATTGGCTTCCATGGCGGCCCGGTATGCGTCAAGGCGGTCAACGGTGGTTGATAATCTTGCAAGTCCCGTGATATATCCGATGCGGGAATGTCCGTCACGAATGAGACGCTCGACACCTTTATACATCGCGTCATAACTGGAAACGATTATTGTGGAGTGAGGACATCCGGACAATTTGCGGTCAACAAACAAGAGGGGAATGTCGGACGGCACCGTATTCTCCAGTTCGGCATATTGATCAAGTGTACTGGCTATGATAATCCCGTCGACGATTCCGTTGCCGAGTACGCGAAGGTTTTCCAGTTCGCGCTGCTTCGTTTCTCTGGTATTTGCGATTACCAGCTTGTAGTTCTTCTTGCTGATTATGCTTTCAATCGTCTCAATGATTGTCGCAAAGTACTCGTTGGCTATATCAGGCACAATGAAACCAACGAGATTTCTCCGGCCTGTTTTAAAGCTTCGCGCCATTACATCGGGAGTGTATTCCAATACCCGGATGCTCTCGAGTACGCGATTCCGGGTCTCATCCGCTACGTAGCGCGTATTGTTCAAAACATGGCTGACGGTTGCGATGGACACGCCCGCATGATTTGCAACATCACGCATACTTGATTTACTCATCTGTCGGTACCTTGCTTTCTTTTTTACTAATCATAAAACGAAAAACATTTTGACGCAACAAAGAAATATGTTACGTAACCGTTTACATAAACGTAACAAAACGCCGTGATCCTGTCAAGCACAATATGATTTCATCTCTCCGATAAAGGAACGTTTCGCGATACGGCGACAAAGTGCACAAAAAAAATAAATGCAAAATCTTTTAGTTGTAGCAATTGACAAGGCTCGATAAGGGGGTTATGATCGATGTGAAGTTAGGTAAACGGTTACGCAATCGTTTACAGGAAAAAATTTATATCATCAGGAGGAAAACAAAATGAAAAAGTTTCTTGCACTCGCACTTGCTCTTGCCATGACGTTTACCCTCGCAGCCTGCGGCAGTTCCGCAGCCGGAACAACGGCGGCAACCGAAAAAAGCACAGTGGCCGCAACAGAAGGCACCGGAGGTCATCTTTTCGGTTATACGTGTATGGATATGACAAACCCATTCCATATTGCGATGCGCGATGCGATTCAGGCGGCGGTCGAAAAGAATGGCGATAAGCTGATCAGCGTCGACGGTAAAGCAGACCAGAGCAAGCAAAACGATGCTATCGATGATCTCATTACACAGGGTATTGAAGCACTGTTCCTGAATCCCTGCGATTCGCAGAGTGTCCTTCCTGCTCTTGAAGCATGTGCAGCGGCTAATATCCCGGTCATCAATGTTGACTCAGCCGTCGGTGATTTAAGTCTTGTAAAGACATTCATCGCTTCCAACAACGTGGCGGCCGGCCGTCAGTGCGGTGAAGAGATTGTGAAGAATTATCCAGACGGAGCCAATATCTGCATCATTGAGAATCCTCTTGCCGATAGCGTTGTAGACCGGGTAAGCGGACTTGAAGAAGCAATCAAGGGAACCAATTGCAAAATTATCGACAGAAAGTCGATCGCTTCCATGGACGTTGTTCTTTCTACGGCAGAAGACATGCTTCAGGCCAATCCCGACATCGATGTATTCTGGGGCCTCAATGATGACGTAAGCCTGATCGTTTTGGGCGCGGTTGAATCCGCAAAGCGTACGGGTGAGATCTCCGTTTACTCCGTCGACGGTTCTCCCTCCGGCAAAACGAGCGTCGCTAACGGCGGTTTGTTTGCAACAGCCGCACAGAGCCCCGTAGCAATCGGAGAAAAGGCTGTCAAGTGTGCATATACCATACTTTCCGGCGGAACAGTCGATGCCGAATATTCTTTGGATACAACACTTGTTACAAAGGACAATATAAGCACGATGGATCCGGCAAACTGGGGTTAATCAGCTATACCATTCAAGAATGAACAACATAAGAATCGGGCCGGGCCGGGCTCGGCCCGATTCTTATCGATTAACGGCGTAAGACCTGTCGGACAGTAAATGAAGGATGACGGGCGGGTTATCAGACAGCGTTCACCGGAAGGAGATGATCATTTGACACAGAATGCGTTATTGAATATGGAACACATCCATAAACGCTTCCCGGGTGTGTATGCTCTGCGTGATGCGCAGCTTGAACTGCTTCCGGGCGAAGTGCATGCCATTCTCGGAGAAAACGGAGCGGGGAAATCTACGCTAATCAAAATCCTCGGCGGAATTTACGAAAAAGAGCAGGGTGAGATCTATATTGAAGGCAAAGAGGTCAACATCAGAAATGTTGATGACGCGCGCTCAGCCGGCGTGAGCGTCATACATCAGGAACTCGTACTTGTTCCGTATTTAAGTATCGCGGAGAATATTTTTCTAGGCCGCGAACCGAAAAAGAAATCCGGCCTTCTCGACTCGGAACGTATGGTTTGTGAGACGAAAAGTGCTCTTGAAGATTTCGGATTATCACTATCTCCAAAAGCTATAATCGCGGATCTTAATATTGCACAGCAGCAAATGGTTGAAATCGTTAAAGCGATTTCGGTAAACGCGAAAATTATCGTCATGGACGAGCCTACAAGTTCACTTGCCGACAAAGAAGTGGAAGTCCTCTTTGACAGTGTTCGCAAACTAACCGGACGCGGAATCGGGATTATTTACATATCACATCGCATGAGCGAATTGGGTCAGATAGCCGATCGGGTCACCGTAATGCGGGACGGCGAATATGTCGGGACAAAAACAGTTAAGGATACCAGCACCGAAGAGCTTATCAATATGATGGTCGGGCGCTCGCTATCCAAATACTATACCCGTACATTCAACGACTGTACCGAAACCGTTCTCGAAGTAAAGGGCCTGTCCAGCAGCAAGGTGCACGATATAAATTTCGACTTGAAGAAGGGCGAAATTCTGGGATTCGCCGGTTTGATCGGTGCCGGTCGCAGTGAGACCATGAAGGCGATTTTTGGAATTGATAAAATAACGGCGGGCAGCGTGGTATTGAACGGGATTGATTTGCGCGGGAAGAAGACAAAAGACATAATGGCATCCGGAATCGGCCTTGTTCCGGAAGACCGGCGCGCAGAAGGTATTTTTCCGGAAATGTCCGTCAAATTCAATATTACCCTTAAAGTATTGCGAGACTTTATGAAAGGAATTCGCGTGGACTATACCAAAGAGAACAGTATATCTGATGGATTTACGAAGAGGCTCTCTGTAAAAACACCGGATAGTGCGACGCCGATCCGGTCCTTATCCGGCGGAAACCAGCAAAAAGTAATCTTTGGAAGCTGGCTTGCCATGAATCCTAAGGTGATTATTCTGGATGAACCGACGCGGGGCATTGATGTCGGCGCCAAAAGCGAAATCTATACCATCATGAATGAACTGGCCCGTGACGGCGTCTCCTTCATTATGGTTTCGTCTGATTTGCCTGAAGTGCTGAATATGAGCGATCGGATCGCTGTAATGAGCGGCGGAACGATAACCGCCATTTTGGACCGTACGGAAGCAACGCAGGAAATAATCATGCAGAATGCGGTGCAGTATTAATGAGAGGGGAATCTAGTATATGACGAATTCGATGTCGGCTACGAATAAACTGCTGGGAAGTACAAAAGCGTACCTGAAACGCAACACGGGGATTCTGGTAGGTCTTCTTGGCATATGTGTTGTTATTTCCTTAAACTCGAAAAGCTTTCTGTCACAGGACAACATCATGAATGTGCTGCGACAGATTTCAACAAATATGTATCTTGCAAGTGCAATGACCATGGTGCTGATCGCCGGCGGCATTGATCTCTCTGTCGGATCCGTAATTGCACTTGTCGGTGTGATCTCGGGGACCCTCGTTACAATGGGCCTGCCGATACCGCTGGTAATCATCATTTGTCTTGTCATTGGCGGAATCTGTGGATCCATCAACGGTTTCATCATTTCGCGCACGACGCTTCCGCCTTTTATCGTTACATTTTCCATGATGAGCATCCTTCGCGGTGCTACCTATGTGTATACCGGAGGTACCACCGTTCGTGTTGATAACCGCGCTTTTATTAATTTGGGTACCGGTTATCTGTTCGGTATTCCGTTCCCGGTTCTTTACCTTCTGGTTGTGCTGATCTTAGTCTTTATTATTCTCAACAAGACAAGACTGGGACGTCATATCTATGCAATCGGAGGAAATCAGAAGGCTGCCGAATTCAGCGGTATCAGTGTTCGGAATGTACGAATGTTTGTGTATATCTTCAGCGGTGTAATGGCGTCCCTGGCAGGCATGGTATTGTGTGCGCGCAGTTATTCCGGCAATCCGGTAGCTGGAAACGGTTCTGAAATGGACGCGATCGCAGCCTGTGTTCTTGGCGGGGCGTCCATGGCCGGAGGATATGGCTATATCGGCGGGACTATGATCGGAGCATTGATTATAGGGCTCCTGAACAACGGTTTGAACCTGATGCGTATTGATTCCTACTGGCAAATTATCCTGAAGGGTGTTGTGATTCTGGTTGCCGTCTATGTCGATTACGTGAAAAATCTTAAAAAGAATAAGACCAATTAACTCCGGAATCTGACAAATATGTACAGACATAATTCTATGAAAAGAGGAAATCGTTCATGCAGAAGAATCCTCCGGGCATTGTTGTATGCGTGCAAGATTGTGAGGCTGCTGCGTCCTGGCTGCAGAAGTATCTTTTTTTCGAGCGGCGTGAAGAGACTGTGAGTCATGGCATACGCATGCAAAACGAAAACTGCGTTTTGTATCTGACGGAAGGCGAACCCGTAATTGACAAACTGAAAACCGGCTCATACCTTACCGGTATTGCACACGTCGCTCTTCAATGTACCGATATAGACGAGGCGATCCGCTACGCGCAATCGAAGAATCTTGAACTCCAGCTGTTGAATGGAACGTGCTTTTTCAACCCGCAGGTCTTCGGTTCGGGAGAATATTATTTCAATATAGTAAGTCCCTACGGAATGGTCTTCGAAGTCAGCCGGAGGGCCGGTCTGGATACAAGAAAAGATTCCGCCGTACTAAGCGGACTGGATCACGTAGGTATTCCGTCGCCGGATCTTGAAAGGGAGATGGAATTTTTCGAAAACAACGGTTTTGTAAGGGACTTCGCCCCGATCCTGAATCGGAGTGATCCGGAAGGTGACGTGAGATGTGTTATGCTGACTCGTGACGGATTTACACTGGAAATCTACAGTTTTCCGGATTTGATACCGATAAAAAAATCGGGTGCGGGACCCTTCTCTTCGTTGGTTGATCTTGGCTTTTCCGGCGTTTCTCCTTCGGGTGTTGAAATCATAAGAAGAGAGGCATAAGAGTATGACAAAGCAATATGAAATCCTTGCTGCGGGAGAATGTCTCGTTGATTTTGTCCGTGACGCGAACACCGCGAAAATCGTTCTAGAAGGTAATCCGGGAGGTGCGCCCGCCAATGTACTTGCGATGGCGGCAAAAATGGGAATTTCCACGGCACTTGTGACGAAGGTCGGCAACGACAGCTTCGGAGATTTCTTAAAGAACAAGGTTGAAGAAGCCGGTATTGATACGTTTTTTGTAGCTACCGATGAAGCACCGACTACCCTTGCTATCGTATCGCTCGACAAGAGCGGTAACCGAAGTTTCAGCTTTTATAGGAACGGAACGGCAGATGTGCGTCTTTGCATAGAAGACATTCCCTTTGAGACCATTTCGTCGGCCGGGGTGTTTCACTTCGGCTCGGTTTCTCTGACTGCGGAACCTTCGCGAACAGCAACCCTTAGCGCCGCAAAACATGCGCGGGAGCAGGGTGTTAAAGTCTCTTTTGACCCGAACTTAAGACCTTTGTTATGGGACAATCCGGACGAGGCGAAAGAACAGATTCTGCGCGGGCTGGATTTGGCGAATCTCGTCAAGCTTTCCGACGAAGAATTGTTTTTCCTCACCGGAACGGATTCAATCGAAGAAGGGATAAGGATCCTTGAGAGCCGCTATTCTTTCGATCTGCTTGCCGTCACTTGCGGACCTGCCGGTTGTGTCTGTCAGAGCGGCTCGCTGTGTCTTAGTGGTTTGACATTTGACACCGACTGCATAGATACGACGGGATCCGGCGACGCTTTTTGGGGCGCGTGTCTCGGATGGCTTCTCGAGAACGGCAAACTGGACAAAACACTCTCCGAATCAGAGCTTATAACACTGATGGATTTCTGTAACGCGGCGGGAAGTCTGACGGCAACCGCAATGGGTGCGATTCCGGCAATGCCGAACATAGACGCAATTGAAGAGTGTATCAGAAGTGTACCGCGCGTTATTGTGCCGCGCGGTTAGCAAAGAAAGGATGACAGGATATGGCTTATTTTCAGTGTAATTTCTTTTCCCCGACCCTTTGCTTTAATACCGACATAAATGTTATTATCCCGACACCCAATTCCGACGAGATCCTGAATCACAAGAAATCGGATTACCTGAGTGACGGAGCGAAGTTTCAGGTGTTATATCTGCTCCATGGCGCTTACGGGGATTACTCAGACTGGATGAGGCTGACCAGTATCGAGAAGTATGCTCAGGAACACAAGCTGGCCGTGGTGATGCCGTCGGCCTCAAACAGTTTCTATCAGAATATGTATCGCGGCTCCGATTATATGACCTATATATTGGACGAGCTTCCCGCGTTTGTGAATTCTCTTTTCCCGATAAGCAGAAAGCGCGAAAACACCTTTGTAGCCGGTCTTTCGATGGGCGGATACGGTGCGCTTAAAATGGCGTTTGAAAAACCGGAGCAATACGCGGCGTGCGCAAGCCTCTCGGGTGCCGTTGATTTCACAGGCATTGTAAAAGCCATTGAGAACGGCGAAATCAGCGGTCCTTTCCGCTGGAATCACATTTTTGAGCATCCGGAAGCCGTTGAAGGTTCGGATGCGGATCTCTTCGCGCTGGCACGAAAGCGGATCACAGAGGGCAGAACTCTCCCGAGGATTTTCCAGACCTGCGGAACCGAAGATTTCATCTATCCGCAAAATGTTCACGCACATCAGGTTTTCGAAGAAATAGGACTGGATCTGACATATGAGGAACATCCGGGCATACACGACTGGGATTACTGGGATACACATATCCGGCGCGTTATCGAATGGCTTCCGCTGGCGAACGATTCGGTAAGAGAATAAGGAGGATTAAGATGGCACATATTCAATGCGGTTTTTATTCGCCGAGCCTGGAAAAGAATGCGAATATCACAGTGTTTATACCGACCCTGAATGCGGACGATTACCTGATCGGCACAGACTTACACTATGGAATGGAGGGCGGGAAATATCAGACGCTGTATCTGCTTCACGGAAGCTATGGCGGCTGTACCGACTGGAGCCTGCTCGCAAATGTCGAACGCTACGCCCAGGCAAGAGCGCTGGCAGTCGTCATGCCTTCCGGAGAAAACAGTTCTTATATCAATATGGATAAGGGTGAAGCATACCTTACCTATATCTCGGAAGAACTTCCGGAATTTCTTGCGAAGATCTTTCCTCTGAGCACGGCGCGTGAAGACACGTTTATTGCCGGACTTTCCATGGGTGGTTACGGCGCATTTCGCTGTGCGCTCGAAAAACCGCACCGGTACGGATATGCGGCTGCCTTGTCGGGAGGTCTCGATATGCAGGCACTGCAGGCCTCTTCCGAAGAACATATGCAGAAGATGCCGGTGAATTATGGAAATGCCGTTTTTGCGGATAGATATCATATTGAAGGCACGGACGATGATTTATCGGCGTTGCTGGCGAAGCGCGTTCACGAGAAAGCCGTGCTCCCGGAGCTTTACATGACCTGCGGCACCGAAGATTTCATTCGCCCGACGAATGAGAAATTCTACTCCGATGCCGAAAAACTCGGTGCATCCGTTACGTATGAAAGAGCCCACGGGATTCACGACTGGGATTTCTGGGACAGTCATATCCGTGAAGTGATTCATCGCCTTCCATGCTGCGGAGATTTAAAAAAGTAATCTCAAGACTCACAAAGTATCGGGTTCTGCACCTCGCGGTTTCTCCTCTTCCGCGGGGTGCTTTTTTGTATTTTTAATGGAAGTACAGAGGATTTCGGGATAAAATAGCCGTAGAGAGTCTAAGCTTGGATTTGTGATTCCCGCTTGTTCACATAGCCGGAGTCGAATGTGCTTCTCTCGCGAAAAGAAGAATACGAGGGAGACTTCCTTATGATAAAACTGCCGCCGATGGAGAAAATTTACGAGGCCTACAGTGCCATAGCAGACGACCGTATCGAGCTCGGCGAAGGAGAGGCTAAAGTCACTTCTTCGGATCATGCCAAACAATATACGGTGACCTGGGACGGAGACGTGTATTCGTCGAATGACAACGCGACCTACTGGCAGGGATATGCGGGCTATCCGGTTCTGTCTGTGCTGATGCTTGAGGGATATCTGCCCCTCGACACGGGAATTACGCAATATTTTAAAGGGATCAACTGGAACGAAATCAACGCGAGGTACAAGTCGGATTATAAGAAGGCTGCGGCGGAGGTTCTCGGGCAACTCCGTACAAACGGTGCACCGGTTGACAAGATCATTCAAGATGCCGGGAGGGTATATACGCAATTGGCCGATCTCGATATTGAGATCCGACGCGGAAAGAACCGCCCGCCGATAACCGATGCGGGTATTTAGCAGGAAGGCTTAGGGTTGATCCTTCTTATGGGAAGGGTCGCGAAAGGGCAGGAATGAGATATGGAAGAGATTTTCACAAGAAGAAGCATTCGTAGATTTGAAGACAGACCGATCGACAAGACTATTTTGGACAAGCTGCTTCGCGCGGCGATGCAGGCACCTTCGGCGGGGAATGAGCGGCCATGGGAATTCCTGGTCGTCGAGAGCAAAGAGACACTTGGGAAGCTTTCGCACATGGGGCCGTACTCGGGACCGTGCGCATCCGCACCAATGGTAATTGTCTTTCTGGGAAATACCAGCAAGCTGAATTTTTCCGGTCACTGGCAGCAGGAGCTGGGCGCGGCGGCGGAGAATCTGCTGCTTGAAGCGGTTCATCTCGGGCTCGGAGCGGTATGGATGGCCGCGTCACCGGAGAAAGACTGGGAGAAGTACGTTATCGATCTGTTCGGACTTCCCGAGCAAGTGAAGCCTTTTTGCTTAGTCGCACTTGGATATCCCGCTGAGGGGCAGAGCAACCGCTTCGTGGATCGCTATGAAGCGAATCGGGTACATTTCGAAACGTACGGGAATTCGTAAGCCTGCGGCCGCGCCGTTTGTTATCCCTGCCAATTAAACGGGATTGGATGGATCGGCTGAAGGTTCATTTGAATCTTTCAATTATCAGGATATGCCGTTCCTTGCGGGACAGGCCCTCTTCGCTGACGAGGCGAATCCGTCCGTACCCGCTGAGGGAGATGACCGCGCCGATCGCGACGTCGGTATCCGGTCTTTTCTCTTCCCGCCAGTTCACCCGGACGAGACCCGAGCGGATGATGTCGGCCATTTCGGTACGGGATACACCGAAGCCCCCGGCCGCTATTTTATCGAGCCGCAGGGATGCGACGGTCATGCGGACCGTCTCGAATTCGCGCGCTTTTGCGGACATATCGGACAGCGGAACCGCCGTTACTTTCACGGGCTGTCCGCCGATGCGTTCGAGCGAGCTCGTGATAAAGTCCGCTATATTGGCCATGACCGGAACGAAGGCCGTATGTTCCCCGATCAGAATGTCGCCCAGAAGTTCCCGACGAATTCCCAAGGACAGAAGGCTTCCCAGGTAATCCCTGTGATTCGGCGTTTCCGAACGTGCGGGGGTCTCCAGCCGGAGCGCGGTCAGCGTATCGGATAGAATCCCGTCCGCATCTTCCCCGGAGTCTTTCAGATATTCCGGCAGGAAGAAGCAGATCTGCCGCTCGGCATCCGGAATACCGCCCGAAAAGAAGTGCGGCACTTTTGTTTTCTTGAGCCAGATTTCCGCCTCGGATTTCTCGGCCGGCGTCAGGAACGGCGTGTGCGTCACAAAGCCGCGGTCTTCGGCCTGCCCGGCGAGGTCATTCAAGCGTTCGTTCAGGTTCATGGTGGGCATAAGGTTCTCCTTATTCAAAGCTGCAATCTATTCTATCAGTATACCGCGCTCCGGACGATGTGCTATATTTGTCGGAGTGATGGTATTTTTCGCGCATCTCCCCGATGGATTCACGGAGACGCGCATAAGATCGGAAGTGACGGATTTGATCGGACTCGGGACACTCGTAAATACGGCGGCGGTACTTGCCGGCAGCGGAATCGGCCTTTTCCTAAAGGGCGGACTTAAGAAACGTTTTCAGGACACGCTGATGCAGGGGCTCGGACTTGCAACGATGTTTATCGGCGCAGGCGGCGCCATGAAGGGGATGCTGGTGGTGTCCGGCAGCGGCCTTGACACCAAAGGGACCATGGTTCTGATCCTTTCGCTGGTGATCGGAGCGCTTCTGGGCGAGCTCCTGAATATAGAACTTTTTCTGGAACGGCTCGGCGAAAAAATTCAGAAACGCGTTCAGAAGAAGGAAGAGGGCACATTTGTCGAAGGCTTCGTGACGTCGTCGCTGGTGATCTGCGTCGGAGCGATGGCGATTGTCGGTTCGCTTCAGGACGGCATGTCGGGCGATCCTTCGACGCTCTATGTCAAGGCGGCACTGGATTTCGTGATCGTGTTGATTTTTGCGTCGACATTCGGGATCGGTGTGATGTTCTCGGCGCTGCCGGTTTTCGTCTATCAGGGAGCGATGACGCTTTTCGCGAGTGTCCTGAAGCCGCTGTTCACGGCGGAACTGATCGCGAACCTGTCGTTTGTCGGATCCGTGCTGATCTTTGCCGTCGGCGTCAATATTGCCTTCGGGAAAAAGATCAAAGTGGCTAATCTTCTGCCGTCCATGTTGGTGCCGGCCGTGATTCAGGGTATTATGAGTATAGGCGGCTGGAGCATGTAATCCGGTCAGATGTATTTTCGCGAAAAGGAGATCCAATGGGAAAAGAAGACGTTCATAAGCACATAGCGGATGACGGAACCGAGTATACGCACAGCCACAACGAAGAAGGGCATAAGCATGTTCATAAGAACACGAAAGTCGTGGTGAACCGGCTTTCCCGCGCGATCGGGCATCTGGAGTCGGTTAAGCGGATGGTGGAAGACGGGAAGGACTGCAGTGAAGTCCTGATTCAGCTGTCCGCCGTGATTGCCGCCCTCAACAATACCGGAAAAGTGATCCTCAAGGACCATATGGAGCACTGCATCGTCGATGCCGTGAATACCGGCGACGAATCCGCGATTGAGAATTTAAACAAGGCAATCGACCATATGATCAAATAAATTCCAGATTTTTGCGTTTATATCCGTACAGGCTATTGGAAGGCGGGTTTCATATCCCCCCGGGAGGCTTGCGCGGATTTTTCTTTATATTATGATAGTCCCGATACAAGGAGACCGGCACTGCCAGAGAACTTTGGCGCCGGTTCTGTTTTTTTGTAAGGGACGGTTATACGATGCATATTCCGGATAATTACTTAAGCCCCGAGACCTGTGCCGTAATGGCGGCCGCTATGGTTCCGGTATGGGCGATTTCGGTCAAAAAAGTAAAGGAAGAAATCTCGAAGCCGAAGATGCCGCTTCTGGGCATCGGTGCCGCGTTCTCTTTTCTCCTGATGATGATTAACGTGCCGCTTCCGGGCGGGACGACCGGACACGCGGTGGGCGGTACCTTGATTGCGCTTCTGCTCGGGCCGTTTTCCGCCTGTATTGCCGTCACCGTAGCGCTCCTGATTCAGGCGCTTCTGTTCGGAGACGGCGGAATTCTGGCGTTCGGCGCGAACTGCTTTAACATGGCTTTTGTCCTGCCGTTTGTCGGCTATTATGTCTACAAATTTGTAAAAGGCCACGCGAAAACAGATAAGGGCGAGTATTTCGGAATCCTTTTGGGTTCCTATCTTGGAATCAACGTCGCGGCCTTAAGCACCGCAATCCTGTTCGGACTGCAGCCGCTGCTCTTTACGAACGCCGCTGGCCAGCCCCTTTATTGTCCCTATCCGTTGTCGGTATCCATCCCGGCCATGACAATACCGCATCTTCTGGTAGCCGGGGTCGTTGAGGCGGTCTTCACGGTGACGATCTTCGCGTATATCCGGAAAACGTCACCGGGAACGATCTATCAGGGCGCGAAGACGAAGACAAAAGCAATCTACGGGCTCATCGCGGCCTTGGTCTGCCTGACGCCGATCGGCCTTCTGGCAGCCGGAACGGCCTGGGGAGAGTGGGGACCGGAGGAGATCTCCTCGGTTGTGACCGGAGTAAAAACACTTGGCTTCGTCCCCGAAGGTATGAAAAATGGATTTTCATTGCCGGCGATTATGCCGGATTATACGGTCGCGGGGCTGCCGGATGCAGCCGCCTATATTCTGTCGGCGATCGCCGGTGTCGCTTTATTAATCATCCTGTTTAAAGTGGCCGGGAGCTTCCGGAAAGACAAAGAGGGCGGTACGATTGGATAACCGGCTTTTGGAACTGCCCGAATGGATGTCCGGGGAAGAGGTCTATAATCCGAAAAAAGAGAAGGGGTCTTTCGTTAATAAGAGCATCCTTTCGATTCTCGGGCTCCTTTCGCGTATCAAGTCCCAGGACACGAAAGATGCATCGAAAAATAACCCGCACGCCGTATTCATGGTCATCGGGACGCTGCTTCTTGTCGTGCTGCTCTCCTTTTCGCGTGGGGTTGCCTTTCTCATGGTCGTTCTGGTGTATCTTCTGGTCATGCTGGCCTTCATGGAAGGCCGCGAGATACGGGCTATATTGAAGGTGAGCCTGATCGCGGCACTGGGAAGCTCGTTGGTTCTTCTTCCGGCGGCGCTTACCGGAAATGCGTTTACGGCTGTACTCATTACGGGTAAGGTCTTTGCGGGTGTTACGGCGGCGAATCTACTGTCACATTCGGCGAAATGGAACGACATATCCGGCGCGTTCAAGCGCTTCTTTGTACCGGATCTTTTCATTTTTGTCTTCGACATTACGGTCAAGTATATCTATATGCTTGGAGATTACCTTTTAAACATGCTGTATGCGCTGAAGCTCCGCTCGGTCGGGGTAAACCGCAATAAGTACGCGTCGCTGTCGGGAATCGGCGGGAATCTCTTCCTCCGGTCTGCAGAAATGGCGGGTGAGATGTACGGCGCGATGGAATGCCGCGGCTTCACGGGGAAATACCGGGCTGCGAAACGCTTCCGGATAAGCCCCGCGGATCTCCTTTACATCGGTGCCAATCTGGCCATCGTAATCGCGTTTATCTATTTGGGAAGGGTTTAACGAAATGATTGAAATCGAGAATGTTTCCTACAAATATCCGGATTCGGAATCCTATGCGCTTCGGGATATCAGCCTCCGCATCGAAAAGGGCGAAGCCGTTACCTTGCTTGGACCGAACGGCTGCGGCAAGTCGACGCTCCTTAAGCTGATCAACGCCCTGATCTTTCCCGGCAGCGGCACCTATCGGTTCGGCGGCGAAGAGATTACGCACAAAAAAATGCAGAATCCCGTATTCGCGGGGAAACTGCATCAGATGGTGGGGTTTGTATTTCAGCAATCCGATTCTCAGCTCTTCTGCCCGGACGTCTATGACGAGATTGCGTTCGGCCCGCGTCAGATGGGACTTCCCGAGGAAGAGGTCGGGCGGCGCGTCAACGACTGTATCGAGCTTCTTTCGATCGGGAGCCTAATTCATCGGTCGCCGTACCACCTGAGCGGTGGGGAGAAGCGGAAAGTCGCGATTGCATGTGTGCTCTCCATGAATCCGGAGGTTCTCGTACTCGACGAACCGATGAACGGGCTCGATCCCCGGATGTGCCGGTGGCTTACCGGGTTTCTCAAGTCCCTGAACCAGGCGGGAAGGACGGTCGTTCTGACGACGCATAATCTCGACTTGGTCGAGGAGCTCTCCGATCGGTCGGTACTTTTCGACGAGAATCACGCGATTGCGGCGGACCTTCCGACCGGAAGTCTGCAGGGCGACATCGAACTCCTGAAGCGGGTCAATCTGGTCGATGAGTGCTGGCGAGGGCGGAATTGATGCGCTGAACATGACCGGTTTCCCATTGGTTCGAAACAGAAGAACGGAATCGGGGGCGGGAAACCGGCGTTTATAACACCGTATCCCGCCCCTTTTGTCTCAGCTCTTTTTTCTTGTATCGATCTTGAACGGCGTGTATGGTTTACGAGGCTGCGGTAAAGGCCTGCATCGGGCAGAAGCTCATACATTTCTTGCAGCGTATGCATGTTTCCTGATCAATGACGGGGAGCCCGTAGCTTTCCTGGCGGATTGCGTTTACGGGACACACATTTATCGCGGGACAGCGGTGGTTCTGCGGGCATTTCTTTTCATCTACAACAATATTCATACGATTTCTCCCTTGTTTTTCCCTCATTTGTTACTGCAAAAGTACCATAATTCGTTTAAGGGTTAAGTGACATAGTCACCCAAACGCCTCTTGAAAAGAATATTCACCTTGTGTGACAAGGTCACGGTAAAAGCGGAAGCCGGATCCTATAATCAGGGCAAATAGATCGAACAAGCCCCGAGCGGCTTACGAAGAAACGGAGATAAATAGTATGGCAAACAAAAACGTATTAACAATAACCGAAGAGAATTTTCAGAATGAGGTCGTAGACTCCGAAGTCCCGGTACTTCTTGATTTCTGGGCATCCTGGTGCGCACCGTGCCGGATGCTGTCGCCAACCATCGACAGTCTGGCGGATGACATGACCGGCCAAATAAAGGTCGGCAAGGTCAACGTCGACGAGCAGCCCGAGCTTGCGGCAGCTTTCCGCGTATCCAGCATTCCGATGGTGGCCCTTACAAAAGGAAACACCATTATCATGCAGACAGTCGGTGTCCAATCCAAGCAGGCTCTGAAGACCCAGATCGAGTCCCGGATCAAAATCGCATAAGTGTTTTCACAAGGATGTGAAAACGATTCGATAGTACCCCTCTTCATGTGTTAACAATCCCCCCCCGAAAGCAATGCGCATTCCCTCTGCCGGTTAGTGGTGTCCGGTACGGGAAGCGCATTTCTTTTGCCGTGCCGACGATACGCCGTTGCTGAAGTGCATAAATCGCGATGGCAATGATCGACAGCGGGTCAGAGAGCTACAAAATCATGATATGATTAGATCAAGAGATTCTTTGCGGGAGGTAAGATATGCTGAACCCAGATGAAATCCAGATACTCGACAAGCTGTTCCCCGTCTTTCGTCAATTATCGGAGAAAGATCGTCTGACGGTCTTTTCGGCCGGCCATATAGCCAATCTCCCGGACGGGCAGATGCTGATGAAGCAGGACGGCGAGTGCCGGTTCGTGCCGATGGTAATCTCCGGAATCCTAAGGGTCTTCAAGCTGTCGCCAAACGGCCGCGAAATGACGCTGTACCGGATCGGCGCCGGAGACACATGCATCATATCCATAGCCTGCCAGATCAAGCAGGAGGATTTTCCCGCACTGGCCGAAGTCCAGGGGGAATCGAGGATTTTCATGCTGCCGTCGTATGTCTTCCGCGATGTGCTGATGAAGAATCCCGACTGGAAAGATTTTCTGATCACCTCCTTGTACGGGCACTTGACGGAAGTCATGCAGACGCTTGAGGCCGTCGCCTTTGACAGGACCGACCGGCGTCTTGTAACCTGGCTGCTCGAAAAGTCGCGCGGCGGCACCGTACCGGTCACCTGCACCCACGAAGACATTGCGGTCGAGCTCGGAACGGCGCGGGAGGTTGTGTCCCGTCTTCTGGGCAGTCTCAAGAGCCGCGGCGCCGTTACGATGTCGCGCGGAAAAGTGAAGGTTATAAATGCAGCCCTTCTTAAGAAACTGTCGGAAGAGTAAGTATGCCGATCGGCTGTTCGCCTGACAGGGAACGAAATATTATCGATACTGCACCGGATGGGAGGCGTTGATTCTTGTTTACTTATATTCTCTACGGCCTGGCCGGTTTGTGCCTGCTCCTTTCTTTTCTAAAGGAAAGAGGCAAGACAAAAGCGGCGCTTATGAAAGCCCTTAAGTCATTTGAGAACATTATGCCGCAGTTCCTCGCGATTCTGATTATCATCGGGCTCTCGTTCTCGGTCTTAAGTCCCGAAACGATCGGGAATCTTATCGGTGAGAAATCAGGACTTATCGGCATGGCGGCCGCCGCTCTGATCGGCTCGATCACGCTGGTGCCGGGGTTCGTGGCGTTCCCTCTGGCTGCGGCGCTCCTCAAGAACGGCGCCGGATATATGCAGATTGCGGCCTTTGTTTCGACTCTGATGATGGTCGGCATTGTGACGCTTCCGCTCGAGATCAAGACCTTCGGGAAACGCGCGGCGATCATCCGTAATTGCGCGGCGTTTGTTTTTTCGATTGCGGCGGCGCTGGTGATCGGGGCGGTGATGGGATGAAGAAGTTTCTTAAAAGATACGGTCTCTTCCTTGTGCTGCTTGCCGTCAATATCACCGTGGGAATCATCTGGCCGAAAATCGGGCTAAAATCTCTCGATCTTACCAAATCGAATCTACTGGAAATGCTGTCCGTCCTGCCGCCGATTTTCGTGCTCTTAGGTCTTCTCGACGTATGGGTCGACCGTGCGGCCATGATCCGGTTCACCGGTAAAGGCTCCGGCTTCAAAGGTATACTGATCGCATTTGTTCTCGGTTCGGCTGCGGCCGGTCCCCTCTATGCGGCATTTCCCGTCGCGGGGATCATGCTCAAAAAAGGAAGCAGCATCCGGAATGTCCTGATCTTCATCGGTGCATGGTCCACGACGAAAATTCCGCTTCTCACCTTTGAGGCAGCGAATCTCGGATTTCCGTTCATGCTGATCAGACTGGGCTTAAGCATCGTCGGGATCCTGATCATTGCTTTTGCGACGGAGAAAGCGCTGGGACCGGAAGAGCAAAAGGCGATGTACGAGAGAAACAAGGATTCCTGACAGCTGGATTTAAGGCTGGCTATGTGAATTTCAAAAGGATGTTTGTTATAATAAATGATTGTGTATTGTTGAAACGCCGGGTATCCTGTTTACCGCCGTTCAAGAGACGTGCATATTTCATTTTCGGGAGGATGTAATAGTGCTTGTTAAGAAAAGACCCGGCCGGTTGACGAGCCAGTTCTTCATGGGAGCCTTGCTTGGCGCGGTCTTTTTTTTGCTGATATTCGAATTCAGAAGTCTGGATGTCACTTATATCGACCGGATGCTGTTGGTGGATGGGGTAAAAGGCCTGCCGCAGCATTATCTGGGATGGGAGTTTTTCCGGAGAACGGCATGGAGTTTCCCGCTCGGGAACATGGAAGGCCTTATTTATCCGGAGACCATTTCCGTAGTCTTCGCGGACTCTATACCGCTGTTTGCGGTGTTTTTCAAGTTGTTCTCCGCGTTGCTGCCGGCAAGGTTTCAGTATTTCGGAATCTTCAGCCTGACTTGTTTTATGCTGCAGGGCGGACTTGGTGCGCTCATCAGTGACCGCTTTTTTAAGAACAAAGTCTTTAGCCTTATATTGTCGATATTTTTCATCCTGTCTCCCATCGCGATCAGAAAGTCTTTTTACCACAGTGCTCTTTCGGCACATTTCCTGATTCTGGCCGCGTTTGCCATATGGCTGTACAAATCCGAATTCAAATCATGGAAAACACCGATGTGCCTTTTCGCGATTCTAAATGCGCTTACGGTAACGATCCATGTGTATTTCACACCGATGACCGTCGGAATTATGCTGTGTTATGCACTGCAGGAAATCCTTGAGAAGAAGAAATGGTCGCGCGTTCTTCTTTCAGTCGGAATATCTTTTTTCTCGATCCTGGGGACAGCATGGCTTTTCGGGTATTTCACTGACAGAATATCCGCTTCCAGCGTAGGTCTGGGCAGATATTCCTTCAATCTCAACGGTTTCATAAATCCGTTCTGGTATTCCAATTTGATTGACACGCTCCCGGTGTATCAGAACGGGCAAATCGAAGGTTTTGCCTATCTTGGCCTAGGTATGATCTGTCTCTTGACGATCGCGCTGATCTTATTCGTTCTGCGTCAGGTGGAGCAGACTGCAAAGTCGAAGAAGTTCATCATCTTCAATAAAAACACGATTCCCGCTCTCGTCATGCTGGTGGTATTTACGCTTGTGGCGTTAAGTCCTGCCGTTTCCCTTCAGGACAGATTGCTTTTTACGATCCCGCTTCCGGATTCGCTTCTCGATCTTCTTTCAATTTTTCGCGCGTCGGGCCGATTCATCTGGCCCATATATTACGCGATTTTCATTTTTTCGATTCGAGAGATCTCCATATACTATCGCAGGAGCAAGCTTTCCGAAAAAAGGGAAAAGGAAGAGAAGATCACAAAAAGTATCGGTGCGGATTTTCTTGTCGCCATGATAATTGCTTCCACCGTATTCGTACAGGTCTACGACCTTACCCCTCTGTTCGTCGAGAAGAATTTACTGTTCGCCGAGAAGGTTGTATATCAGTCGCCTCTGAAAAGCCCGATTTGGGAGGAGCTTGCGAAAACGCACAAGCACATTTACCTCTATAAGCCGATAAATGATCTGTATACCATATGGGAGCGTCAGTGTCTTGCATTCGATTTGGCCGCTTATGCACTTGATCATGATATGGACATTAACGCCGTGTGTCTGGCACGTGTTATTGCGCAGACAAAAGACGATCAAATCACGGCACATTTTGACACGATGGCTCAAGGTGCGGTATATAATGATTATATATACATCTTTATGAATCCGGATTATTTCCCGGGAGAGGGGTACGGACTTCATTATTACGAAATTGACGGAATCATCATCGGAGTCAACACACCGATTGAAGGTGCCCGGGAATACGGCGCCTGATAGGGGGAGTAACTGTGAAACTGCTATTTATCCGGCATGCAGACCCTGACTATACTTTGGATTCGCTGACCAATACGGGATGGAAAGAAGCGGAGCTTCTGGCCGCGCGCCTGTCTTCGGATGGCGTGAAGGCGTTTTATGTTTCTCCGCTGGGGCGGGCCCGTGATACCGCGTCCGTAACGCTCGACAGAATGGATCGCGAGGCGGAAATTCTGCCGTGGCTTTGCGAGTTTAGTGCGACGATCGTGCGGGACGGGGTCGAAACGATTGCCTGGGACTGGCTTCCCGCGGAATGGACCAGAATCCCCGAATTCTATGACAGGAATCTCTGGCATACGGTTCCCGTAATGAAGAAGGGGAATGTTTTCGAGGAATATTCGAAGGTAACGGGCGGTCTCGACGATATCCTTGGGGAGTACGGATACGAACGGGACGGGGAGATTTACCGTGCTGTCCGCGCCAACAACGATACACTTGTCTTTTTCTGCCACTTCGGTGTCGAGTGCGTGATGCTCGCCCATCTCCTCGGCATATCGCCGATGGTCCTCTGGCACGGTTTCTGTGCGGCACCGGCATCCGTAACGACATTGATTACGGAAGAGCGCCGCGAAGGTGCGGCCGCTTTCCGGGCGGTATCCTTAGGGGATACATCGCATCTCTATGCCGCCGGGATGAAGCCTTCGTTCTCGGCGCGGTTCTGCGAAACGTATGGGAATGCGGACGAGCGGCACGATTAAGCGGGAAGCGGCGAAAAGGGAGCATTTATTATGGGTATATTTTCAAAGCCTGAATATCAAGAAGTTGTTATGCCGATCACCTATTTATATAAAGATGACGATATAGACGCCGGTTGCTTATCCTTTGAAGCACATGGTGTTGTTTGGGGAGAACACAAGTTTTATTTTGTCTCTTTTTCATTGAACCACAAATATATGGATGTCATTGACGAAATGTCCGATCTGCTTTCAAAGAGTCCGGAGAAAACGGTTAAGGTGATTTTTAAAATCAAGGACGGAGAAATCAAGAAATTTACATTCGACTTGGATAGTATAGCCGAGGCGTACAAGGACGACAGACTTAGATTTATGGAAGCCGCAGGCTGGGGTTCACATGACAAGAGCATCAAGGAATTTGACAGGCCGGACACGAAACGCTAAGATGAGAACCGTTAAATATGCAAAGAGCGCATTTGTTTTCAAAAACAGATGCGCTCTCTTTTTTTGAGGTAAAAAATGGGAATCTTCGACATTATCGGCCCCGTTATGGTCGGGCCCTCGAGCTCGCATACGGCGGGCGCGGTCCGAATCGGTTTTGTTTCGCGAAAGATGCTGGGCGAGCCGGTTCAATCCGCACAAATTGATTTGTACGGCTCTTTTCTCGCGACCGGAAACGGGCACGGCACCCGAAATGCCCTGCTGGCAGGCATTCTCGGCATGCTTCCCGACGATGAGAGGATTCCGCAAAGTCCGTCGATTGCCGCGGATCAGAAGATCTCCTTTACCTTCGGAACGGCGGATTTGAGGAGCGGTCACCCAAATACGGCGGTTCTGACACTGACCGGTGTGAGCGGCCGCGTGCTTCGGGTCACCGGCGAGTCCGTCGGAGGCGGCCTCATCAATATCGCGAGCGTCGACGGGCTGCCTGCCAATATTACCGGAGAGTATCCGACCCTCATCGTCCACAATCTCGACCAGCCCGGACATGTCGCCGAAGTCACTTCGATGCTGTCGCACAAATCCGTCAACATAGCTGCGATGCGGCTGTACCGGGCCGCCCGCGGCGGCCATGCCGTGATGATTCTCGAATGCGATCAGGAGATTCCCGCGGAATCCGTCGCCTGGGTGGAGCATCTCGAAGGCGTGGAGAAAGTGACGTATTTCAGTACGGAGGACAGAATATGAGCTTTACCGGATTAAGAGATATCGCGGATCGGGCCGAGGCAGAGAAGAAAGAGTTCTGGGAGATCGTACTGGACGAAGAAGTCCGGCTGCAGAAGGAAGAGATGCCGGTTGTTTTTGAAAAGATGCGCGGCATGCTTTTTGCCATGCGGCATGCGGACGAGACGTATGATCCGCTCGCCCGGTCCGGAGGGCTTGGATCCGGCGGCGACGGCGAGAAGCTTCGCGCATACCGCGAGACCACGGATACACTTTGCGGCGATTTCCTGTCCGGGGTTATGGAGAAGGCGGTTAAGATGGGAGAATCAAACGCCTGTATGAAGCGTATTGTTGCGGCGCCGACAGCCGGTAGCTGCGGCGTTCTTCCGGCCGTACTCCTGTCCTATCAGCAGAAAAGAAAAGTTTCGGACGACCGGATCGTGAAGGCGCTCTTCACGGCGTCCGGCATCGGTCAGGTTCTTGCAGAGAATGCGAGCATTTCGGGAGCCGAAGGGGGCTGCCAGGCGGAAATCGGATCGGCCTCCGCCATGGCCGCCGGAGCCGTTGTCTATCTTGAGGGCGGCGACGGGGAGGCGATTCTGACCGCGGCCGCCATTGCACTCAAGAGCATGCTCGGTCTGGTCTGTGACCCGGTCGCCGGCCTGGTCGAAGTCCCCTGCATAAAAAGGAATGTATCGGGTGCAGTCAATGCGATAACTAGCGCGCAGATGGCTTTGAGCGGAATTCGAAGCCGGATTCCTGCGGATCAGGTCATTGACTGCATGTATAAAATCGGACTGGCTATGCCCGCCGCACTCCGGGAAACCGCGGAAGGCGGTCTCGCCGCAACCCCTGCTGCGAGAGCGTTTGCTGAACGCCTGCAGACAGAGGAAATTACCTGATACGGCATTTCTTGCGCGGGCGTGTTATGATAACGGCATACAGCTTGCGAATAGGAAGGGCCAATAGATGGAAATATCCCAGTTTTTACCGGTTACCAAAGAAGAAATGAAAGAACGTGACTGGTATTGGTACGATTACCTGATCGTTACCGGGGATGCCTATGTCGATCATCCGAGCTTCGGACCCGCGGTGATCGGCCGCGTGCTCGAGAAAGCCGGTTTTCGCGTGGCCGTTCTGGCACAGCCGGAATGGAAGACGGCGGACGCGTTCCTCGCCATGGGGAAGCCGCGCATGGGCGTCATGATCAGCTCCGGTAACATCGATTCGATGGTCGCCCATTATACGGCCGCGAAAAAGCACAGAAACGAAGACTTCTATTCGCCCGGCAAAAAAGCCGGGCTTCGTCCCGACCGCGCCGTGATCGTGTACGCGAACCGTGCGCGCGAGGCTTTCGGCAAGGACGTTCCGATCCTGATCGGCGGTCTTGAGGCGTCGTTGCGCCGTTTTGCCCATTATGATTACTGGGACAACAAGGTGCGGCGGAGCATTCTTTTCGATGCGGCGGCGGATATGCTGATTTTCGGCATGGGCGAACGGACCGTACGGGAAGTGGCACAGAGACAAAAAGCAGGAATTCCGGTCTCCGCGATGCACGATATACCCGGCACGGCTTTTGCAGTAAGCGACCCGGCGCCTTTTCTCGGAAAAGGTCTGATGTGTGCGGCTTTTGAAATGGTCGCCGCGAATAAGAAAGCGTATGCGGAAGCGACACGCCTTCAATACGAGGAACACGATCCGGTACGCGGTCGCACAATCGTTCAGCCGCACGGTGACCATTATCTTGTCGTACTGCCGCCGGCGATGCCGCTCACGACGCAAGAGCTCGACGAGGCGGCGACGCTTCCCTATACGCGGGAGTACCATCCGATGTGCGAAGAAGCCGGCGGCGTTCCGGCACTCGACGAGGTTCGATTCTCGATCATCCATAACCGGGGGTGTTTCGGAGCCTGCAATTTCTGCAGTCTTGCCTGGCACCAGGGGCGGATGGTGACATCGCGAAGCCAGGATTCTGTACTGAAGGAAGCACGGGATCTGACCCAGAATAAGCATTTCAAGGGCTATATCAACGATGTCGGAGGCCCGACGGCGAACTTCCGTCATTTCTCGTGCAAGGACCAGGACAAGCGCGGCATGTGCAGGAACCGGAAATGCCTGACGCCCGAGCCCTGCAACCGGCTCGATGCGGATCATTCCGATTATCTGGCGCTCTTACGGCGCCTTCGGAAAGTGCCGGGCGTCAAGAAAGTCTTTATCCGCTCGGGCATCCGTTACGATTATCTGCTTGAAGACAAGAACCGGGATTTTCTCGAGGAGCTCATCACGTACCATATTTCCGGTCAGCTCAAGATCGCGCCCGAGCACTGTGTGTCTTCGGTGCTCGATTATATGGGGAAGCCCCATATCGACGTTTACCAAAGGTTCATGGCGCTTTACTCTGAGATGAACGAAAAACAGGGCAAGGATCAATTTGTCGTTCCGTATCTGATGTCGTCGCATCCGGGCAGTACACTCTCCGACGCGGTGGCACTCGCGGAATTCTTAAGAGACATCGGCCGCCAGCCGGAACAGGTCCAGGATTTCTATCCCACGCCGGGCACGATTTCGACCTGCATGTATTTTACAGGGCTCGATCCGATGACGATGGAGCGTGTCTATGTAGCGAAGACTCCGCACGAAAAGGATCTTCAGCGGGCTCTCCTGCAGTGGAGGAATCCGGAGAACCGGGCGCTTGTTGTCGAGGCTCTTCGTAAAGCGGAGCGGCCCGATCTGATCGGCCATGATCCGAAATGCCTGATCCGTCCGGAAACCAGGGCGCAGAAGGAAGCTTCGGCCGCTGCGGGAAAAAGCTATCCCAGGAAGGAAGTGTCGTCCGCTGCGGGAAAAAGCTATCCCAGGAAGGAAGCGTCGTCCGCTTCAGGAAAAAGTTATCCCAGGAAGGATGCTTCGTCCGCCGCAGGTAAAGGAAATCCGCGTACAGGACGCACGGCCGCAGGAAAACCGGAAGATAAGAGGCGCGGCGCAGCTGCCGGGCAGAAGACAACGGACAGGAAACCTTCGGGCAGAGGGCCTGCCGATAAGAAACCATTTGACAGAAAACCCGTACGGGCGGACAGCAGTAAATCCGGCAAAAGAACCGGGGAAAAGAAATCCGGCAAGCCGCGGGGCTGATCATCCGGTCTGTTTACGCATATCCCGATGAGCGTTATAATTCACGAAGAGAATATTTGAGACGCAAAGGACGTGAAGATAATGGCCATCGATAAAGTTAAGGCATTTTTCGCGAAAATGAATATGGCGGATCGCGTAGTGGAGCTTGAGGCTTCGAGCGCAACGGTAGATCTGGCGGCCGCGCTGATCGGTTGCGAACCGAAAAGGATAGCAAAGACTCTCTCTTTCATGGCGGACCGGGGACCGATCCTGGTTGTCGCGGCGGGAGACGCCAGAGTCGACAACGCAAAGTACAAGGCGCAGTTCGGCGTGAAAGCCAAAATGCTTGCTCCCGAAGACGCCGAAACCTTAATCGGGCACGCAGTCGGCGGTGTCTGCCCCTTTGCCGTGAACGAAGGCGTCCCGGTATTTCTGGACGAATCCCTGAAAAGATTCGATACCGTTTTTCCGGCATGCGGAAGCAGCAACAGCGTGATCGAGCTTACCGTACCGGAGCTCGAAAAGTATTCGTCCCATACATCCTGGGTCGATGTTTGCAAGAGCTGGGAATAACCCGATTTCGGCACGGGGAGAAGCTGTCTGTATCGTGAGAGCCTTTCCGGGGGAAGTTCCATTTATTAGTTCAATATGATATATTAAGAATATTAATAAATGGAGGCGCCTATGAGTGATTCGAAAATCAAGAAGAACGTGGTCTCGTTGCTGATTGTTGGTATTGCCGCTCTTACTGCGCTTATCGCGTATTTCTTTTTGCCGGATCAGATACCGATGCAATGGAGCGGCAGCGAAGTAATCTGGTATGCCAATAAAATCGCAATTTTCAGTGCGCCGCTGATTTCTGTTCTGTTTCTGATTTTCTTCACCCCGCTTCTCCGTGCTTTCCTGAGTAAGCTAGCGGTTTCTTCGCCGCTTCTGCCGGAAATCATCATGGCAGGAATCTTGTTTATCTTCCTGAGCTGTGAAGTTTTTACGATACTGTACTGCTTCGGATTCACGGGGCAGCTGGCATATATAATCATCGTCGAAGTCATTTCGCTTCTGCTTCTTTGTGTGATAACAATGTTTAGATTTAGTAGAACGATGAGTAAACAGCAGTAAGCATTAGCCATAACGGGTCTGTATCTCTCAATTTCTAGCAGAACCGGACACGTGAACAAGATGGAATATAAAGAAACCCCCGGAACACCCTTGCAGCAGGGTATTCCGGGGTTTTTCACGTGCCGGGAGGAGGCCGCCGGCATGCGTATTCGAATAGAGCGCAAGAAGATCAGGCGCCCTTATTCTTCGTGTTTCAGGGACAGGACCAGATCGGTTTCGATGACTTCGCCCGCGGAAAGCCGCCGGAGCGTTTTGTTCGCGTCTTCCTTGATGACGCCTTCCGGATTACAGTTGGAGGGCTCGATGCCGGTCACGTAGTTGCCGGAATCCCTGCACTTCCACTGGATCAGATTCGGAAGCTCGCGGTTATCGTAGTCAATGATGAGAGTTGTTTTCGTATCGGGATTCATCATCGACGCATACGAGCGGCCCATGTCGGACTTCGGTTTGTGATAGAAGACCTGCTCGTTGTAGCCGTCGACCGGCGCGCCGAAGAGGAAAGGGGATTCTTCTTTCATACCTGCGCGGGCGACTTCGTCGCGCGGCAGGGTACTTTCGGCTTCCGTGTAGAAGACGGAGTTTTCGGAGAGGAAGGGGAAACCGACGTTGAAGTGATACATCAGCATCAGCGGGACACCGTTCGCGGTGCTCTCGTTTTCGATGCGGTCGTGAATATGGACTTTACTCTCGCCGAGCTTCGAAGTTATGGTTCTCCTTAAGACAAGATTTGTCCCGAAGAGGCTCGATTCGCGCATGACGCCTGTCAGTTCGAGGTAATAATCGTCGCCATCCCAATAGGTACGGGCTCCGTGAAGCTCGGCCGGCGTGTTTCGGATGAAGCCGTGCTGCGGCTGCGTCTGGCCATTCGGCAACGTCTGGATCGGACCGACGTTGCCGAGGCCGCAGGTGAACAGCATGCCGCCCATAATGCTGCGCGGTGCGTTCGGTCCGTCGTACCAGCGCTCGCCGTTAACGACGCCGGGATGGGCGTGGAAATGAATGGGAGAGCCGTTATAGTACAGTTCGCCGATGTCCATGCATTTTCCGGCCAGAACTGTGAAGCGAAGCGGTCCGTTCACGACATCGTACGCCATAAGTCCTTCGGCAAGGCCGTCGGCATAGCGGATCCGGCGGATCCCTGCGATGGTGCCCAGATTTCCGAAGAGCCGGATGAGTTCCTGCTTCGTGTAGTTTTTACCGTTGATAACTGCCATTTTATTGTCCTCCGATTTTGATTAGTTGAGTTTGACGCCGCAGGCCGCGGCATATACCGAGCACCAGTCGCCGATCCGGTCGAGGATGACCGATTCGCCGTCATCGGCGAGATCGCCCGCGACGACTTTGGCGTATTGGCACGGGAAGTACTGGCTGATCAGGGCCACCGGAATCTTCGAGAGGTTTGCAAGAAGACGGTCGGAAGCCTCGCGGATCGGTTCGGCCGGGAAATAGTAGCGGCAGCGGTCCGAATAGCTGTAGAATTTCTTATACTCTATTTCTTCGTCCGAACCCGTGTAATATTTTTTCCAGTAGATATCCGAAGTGTTCATCTCTTTAAGAAGGACTTCCTTGAAGTGCGACCGCATCGAATCGTCCGCGAGGATGGTTTTCTCGACTTCCTCGGCCAGAAAAAGCGCTTCGCGCAGGCCAAATGTCAGTGCCGGACCGACTTTCAGGATGCGGATTCCGTCCTCGACCATCCGGGTAAGGCTCTCCTCGGTCTGATAATCCGTCGAATGCCCTTCGAAAACGAGAGGACGCACATCCTTAAGTGCAGATGTAAGGAAGGCCGCGTTTCCGCGGTTATACTGGCAGACGAAATCGTCTCCGAATTCAACGCCGGGCTGCACAACAAAGGCAGCGACCTGATCAAACGCCACGCCTTCAGCTTCGAATTCTTCTTTGAAAATCGAATACTGGCGCCGGAATTCGTCGGGATCGGTCGGTGCCACGAAGTCCTCGTGCACCTGGCTTCCGCCGGGAATCGGCACTTCGCTTCCGACGATCAGCACGGGCTTAATGGCATCGGGTGAGGAGGCGAGCCGCTTCCCGTATGCACGGTTGACGCATGCGGCAAGGCGGGCGCCGCGTTTGGCGCAGACACGGACGTCCAGAGGAGCAACCGGATCGTCGGTTGCGACGCGCATGCTGGTATCGATGTGAATTTTCGTAAAACCGGCCAGCGTATAGGCAGTGACAAGTTCTTCGGAATTCGCCATCGCGAGGTCTTCGGGGAGGTTCTGCCAGGTGAGCGGTCCTAAGTGATCGCCGCCCAGAATCACGCGATCGGAGGAGAGGCCTTCTTCGGCCATGATGCCGTTTACGAGAGCGGCATAATCAGACGGCTGCATGCCGGTGTAGCCGCCGAACTGATTGACCTGATTGGACGTCGCTTCGATGACGAGAACATAGCCGTGCCGTCCGGCATGACGGATAGCGGCCCTGAGAACGAGAGGGCTTGCCGTACAGACGGAATAGACGCCTTTCTGGCCGGGTACTTGTCCGGATAGGATCGATTGAATCGGGTGCATAATGGATTCTCCTTGCTGAATGTTCATTTTTGTCGGTCTTTATCGGATAGGAGGAAGCTCACGGGTCTTCGGTTCGGAACTTTTTGCCATGAAGGCTTCAAGATCCGCACGGAATGAGTTTCCTTCCATCGGGCCGCGCTTCTCGACGCCAAGGGCACCGGCGGCGTTTGCATAGCGAACGCAAGTCTTCAGATCGGAACCGGATGCGAGCATCGCAAGGAAGGTTCCGTCAAAACAATCGCCGGCTCCGGTCGGATCGACTTCGGCGGCCTTATAGGTATCTGTATAAAAAGCTTCTGCGCGCGTATAGAGCTCGGTGCCGCGCGAGCCGTCTTTGACGACGATGATACGGTCCTTTTTGGACAGCAAATCTCTGATTCCGGAAGAGGCGTCGCCGAAGAGAATTTTCATCTCACTTTTTCCCGTAAGAAGGACATCACAGGCATCGAGAATCGTGTTGTAGTAGTCCATGATCTGACCGCTTAAAAGCTCGGGGCGTATATTGGGATCGAAGCTGATCTTTACGCCGTTCTCGACGGCAATCCGAACGGCTTCCATAACGGCGGCGCCCATCGAGGGGCTTGCCGTGATCGAGCAGCCCATGATATGAAGGTACTTTGAACGGCGGACGGCATCGACATCGATATCCGAAGGACTTAGCTCGCCGCATGCCGCGTGTGAGAAATGAAAAATAAACTGACGGTCACCGTTCTCAAAGTATGTAACGAAAGCGGTTCCTGTGCTATTGCTTTCGGTTACTTTCACATGAGACACATCCACTCCGTCTGCGATCAGACGGTCCAGATTCACTTTTGCAAAGTCGTCTTTTCCGACTTTGGCGATGATGGCGGCCTTTGCACCCATTCTTCCGGCCTGATCAATAGCAATTGCAGGTGCTCCGCTGGGATACGGCCCCAGAAGTTTGCCCGGTTCGCTGAATTTCTGTCCGACATGATCGGTCAGAATCTCGACGAGAATCTCGCCGACTGTAATGATGTCATACATAGTTCTTCTCCTTGTTTTACGATAATGATCAATTCAAATTTAGTTTCGATCGAAACGAAACGTTTCATGGTCACTTGTCACAAATAAATCGTGAAACGATCGAAATTATATTGACACTGTGCCCACTTGATGCTATTGTACAGTCATGATCGAAACTAAGCAAGCAAAAACGAAGATTAATCACGATCAAAACAAAACTCGGAGGTAAAAACATGAAGAAGACACTTTCCCTCGTCCTGTCCCTCGCAATGGTCGCAGCACTTGCAGCCGGTTGCGGAACTGCCAAGGCTACTGAGACCACGACAGCTGCGGCTGCCACTACGGCGGCTGCCGCGACAACAGCTGCCGCAGCGACAACCGCTGCAGCAGAGACCACCGCATCTGCCAAGACCCTCAAGCTCGGTTTCGTTCTCGGTTCACGCGAACACGCGTTCTACCTGAACATCGAGAAGGGCATCAACGCAGCAGCGGCAGACCTTGGTTTTGAAGCAGTTGTCCTTGAGAGTGATCTTGACGGCGCAGTTGCTTCCCAGCGTATCGAAGACCTTGTAGTCGATGGCTGTGACGCAATTTCTCTTTCTGTAAATGATCCGACGGGCTGCACGCCTGCAATCGAAGCTGCGGATGCCGAAGGCGTTCCGATGTTTGCTTTTGACTGCACATCGAGCGAGACCGACGTTATCAAGAGCTTCGTCGGAACTGACAACTACCAGGGCGGTGTTGTTGGCGGACAGGCAGTCATCAAGTATCTTGAAGACAACAATCTGACAGACGGCGCTACGATCGGTATCATCGGATATCCGGAGCCCCAGTCCTGCATCGACCGTGAAGACGGTTTCTACAGCGTCGTAAATGAGTACAAAGACAAGTACAAGCTGAACATCGTTTCGATCGGCAACTATAAGGGCGATGCTTCCACAGCTGAGAGCCTCATGAATGATGCTCTTACACAGTATCCTGATATGGCCGCTATCTTCACAGTCGGCGATCCCGCTTGCGTTGGCGCTCTTGCTGCTATCAAGGCATCCGGTGCTGCTACTGTTATGGTCGGATTTGACGCGAACCCCGAAGCACACGAAGCGATCCTTGATGCCGAGAACGGCAAAATCTGGATCTCCGACGTTGCTCAGGATCCCTACCAGATCGGATATCAGATTGCACAGCAGATGGTTAAGTACTGCACAGAGGGAACGGTTGACGATGCCAAGATCCTTATCGCTCCTTACCTTGTAGATGCTTCCAACGCCGTAGCCTGATTCGCTGATTAACGGTATCTCTTAAAGTCTGTACGAATGATCTCATTCGAAAGTGTCGTGTCCGGGCGAGTGCCCGGACACGGCATGGCAGGCACCTTCCAGAAATATGGGTAAGGAGTTTTGTAATGGAACCTACACTGCAAGCCGTTAACATAACTAAGATCTTTCCGGGCGTACGTGCACTTACCGACATTTCCCTGGATTTTTATCCGGGCGAGGTGCATGCACTGATCGGCGAAAACGGAGCCGGAAAATCTACGCTTATTAAGATTCTGTCCGGTGTTTATACACCGTCCGAAGGGCATGTCGTGCTTGACGGAAACAAAATCGATTTCAAGAGTCCGCATGATGCCATTTTGAAGGGCATCGCCGTTATCCATCAGGAATTGAGTATCGCGAACGATTTGACCGTCGCTGAGAATATCTTTCTCGGTATGGAACCTCAAAAAGGTACACTGCTCGACAGAAAACTTATGAACCAGACTTCCCAGGATATCCTGGACTTCATGAAAGTTTCGATCAAGGCAACTGCGCTGGCCAGAGATCTTACGGCTGCTCAGCACCAGATGGTTGAAATCGCCAGAGTCATTAACCGCAAGGCCAAAGTCGTAATCATGGACGAACCTACTTCCTCTTTGTCAAAACACGAAATCACGGCACTTTTCGAGCAGATCAACAATCTGCGCAGAAACAATGTCACTATTATTTACATCTCCCACCGTATGGCGGAGATCTTTGAGATGTGCGACCGTGCCACCGTACTGCGCGACGGTCAGAAGATTATTACCTTTATGGTGAAAGACACATCCGAAAGCGAATTGGTAGCCAACATGGTCGGCCGCAAAATCGGCGACTATTATAACCGTCAGGTTCATACACGTGGAAAAGAAATGCTTCGCGTCGAAGGGCTAAACCGCAAGGGCGAATTCAGCGATGTATCTTTTGCCGCATATCAGGGAGAAATACTCGGTTTCTCGGGGCTTGTCGGCGCCGGACGGACCGAGGTAATGGAGACGATCTTCGCGGCCCGCAAAGCGGAATCCGGCAAGGTTTTCGTGAACGGAAAAGAAGTTCGCTTCAGAGGGCCGAAGGATGCGATTGAAAACAAAATCGGTCTGGTAACCGAAGATCGCCGCAGAACCGGTCTGATGCTTAAAGCTACGATCAAGAAAAACATGGTTCTTCCGAGTCTGACAAAGAACATGCTGAAGCTTGGCTTTGTCAATCGGAAATGGGAAGACAAGACAGCATCCGAGATGGTGAAGAAACTGAATGTCAAAACACCGTCGACGGAAACCGTAATCGGGAACCTCTCGGGCGGCAATCAGCAGAAAGTTATTCTTGCCAAATGGCTTATCGCCGACTCGGATATTCTGATACTTGACGAACCGACCCGCGGTATTGACGTAAATGCCAAGTCTGAATTCTATGCGCTCATGAATGATTTCGTCGCAAAAGGCGGCTGCATTATTATGGTCTCTTCCGAAATGCCGGAAATAATCGGTATCAGCGATCGCGTGCTGGTCATGCGTGAGGGAAGAATCAGCGGCGAGCTGAGGGCAGACGAGCTCTCGGAGCAAAGGATTATCGAACTTGCTAGTATCGGCAGTAATAAAGACGAAGCATAAATCTAAGCATTCAGAAAGGGAATCGTACTTATGGGAACATTTTTAAGCGCAGCCCGCGCCGGCAGAGCGGAGAAGATTCAGTCTTTTGCCAAACGCAACATCATTGTGATCGTGCTGATCATCCTGAGTATCGGATTTGCGATCGGAAATCCGGCTTTCCTGAAAGCCACGAATCTGATTAACCTTACCACGCAGATGGCGATCAACGCCATGCTGTCGATCGGACTGACGTACGTCATCATTCTCGGAGGAATCGATATCTCCGTCGGCGCCGTCGGCGCTCTGGCCGGAGTCATTACCGCTCTTGTATGCCGCACACTTCCGGAGAGCACGCCCCTCGGTCTGGTTATCCTGACTCAGCTCTCGGTAGGTATTCTGGTCGGTATTCTGTTCGGTTCGTTTATCGGAATCATTATTTCAAAATTCAAAGTTGTTCCCATGATCGCGACGCTGGCCGCGATGACCATCGCCAGAGGTTTATGCTACATCTTCTCGGGCGGTTCTTCGGTCTCCGGACTCTCGTCCAACTACTCCTGGCTCGGCGCCAACCGCCTCTTTAAAACGGAAGGCAAGCCGACCGGCTGGCTTCCCGTTATCACGATCGTCGTTGTACTGTTCGTTATCGTTATGCACATGCTCCTTTCGAAGACTGTCTTCGGGCGCCATGTATATGCGACCGGTTCCAATATCAACGTAGCCCACTTAAGCGGTATCAACACAAACCGGGTCACTTTCATCAGTCATGTCCTGTGCTCGGTTATGGCTTCCGTCGGCGGCGTATTGAGTTCTTCAAAGCTGCAGAACGGCCAGCCCGGTGCGATGGACGGCTACGAGATGTACGCGATTGCTGCGACCGTCTTAGGCGGCACGAGTCTTACCGGCGGCAGCGGATCCGTTGCAAGAGCCATGATCGGATGTGCGGTCATCGCCGTTATCAATAACGGAATGAACCTGATGCATATCAACTCTTACTGGCAGAAGGCGGTTATCGGTTTCATCATCCTGCTGGCCGTTATACTCGATATGAGCCAGAAAAAGAAGAAGGCCTGATAAACAGGCGGCAATTAGGAGATCGGTAAACATATGCTTTGGAAATCGGACAAGATGGATTACTTCGCGGCGGATTGCTTCTCCGGTATGGAAAAGGCTTATCCGGGACGCTGGAAAAGCTTCGCCCCCTCCAAAAACAGCGGCACGCTGATCAAGAGCACCCCTACTCCGGATCGCGTGGCCGTGATTATAAGCGGAGGGGCCGGCAACGGTCCGCTGTTCCCCGGATATGTCGGCGAAGGCCTGGCTGATGCCGCCGTAATCGGAGCTCCGTTCGCCGCACCGAATGCCTATTCAATATATGAGGCTGGTAAATATCTCGGACGTGAAAAAGGTGTTCTCTTACTATATAATAATTTTGCAGGGGATTACCTTAATAACGATATGGCGAAGGAGCTTCTGGAGATGGACGGGATCCGCGTGGAGACCGTAATTTCCAACGACGACATAGCCACATCGTGGGGCGAACCCAGAGAGAATCGGAACGGACGCAGCGGAATCGGACTTTTGATCAAGCTGGCGGGTGCCTGTACGGCATCCGGGAAGTCTTTGGCGGAGACCGCCTCTATCCTGAGACGGGCGAACGCGAGACTCGGAACGCTCAGTATGCACGTTGACTTCGAGCATAACAGAATTGATTTCGGAGCCGGTTTTTCCGGCGAACCGGGAATCTTAAGCTCCGAAGTCGGCGACATGAAATCAGCGGCACGTGAGGCAATGGGTATCCTAATGAGAGATCTGGAGCCGGCACCCGACGAGAGACTTTTCGTACTGGTGAACCGCTTGAGACTCACGAGTTATCCGGACAGCTACATCATCACGAACGCCGTGCACGGGATTCTCTCCGAGAGATATCGCGTCAGCAGAATTCATACGGCTGCGTTTTCGAACATTGTCGACACATACGGTTTCGATTTTTCGATCCTCTGTATGGACCGGGAAATGGAGAGCCTTCTTGAAAAAGATGTGGTCTCGGATTGTTTCATCATTTAGTTTATGGGGGGTACAGAATGTTTGCTGAGGAAAGACAGGATAAGATCTACGAAATCATTTGCCAGGAGCATTCCATCAAGGTGGCCGAACTGAGCCAGAGACTGGATATCTCCGAGGTGACGATCCGCAGGGATCTCGAAGAATTGCAGCGCCAGAAGAAAGTTTTACGGACACACGGCGGTGCGATCATTTCCTACTCGCTTGGCAAAGCTATCAGTGCCGATGAACTCAAGTCCAAAAACCAGATGCTGAAGCGTCAGATCGCCATGGCAGCCTATGACAATATCAGCGATTATGACACGGTATTCCTCGACAGTTCGAGCACGACAAGCGAGCTCGCAAAGCTGATTGCGGAAGAGCAGAAGACCAACTTAAGAATCATTACGACATCGCTGCTTACGGTGCAGAAGCTGTCCAAATGCAAATCATATAAAGTAATGGTCGTGGGCGGAGAGGTGAATTACGATCACAATACAGTCGAAGGATACCTTGCCGCTCAGTTTATAAAGAATGTCCGGGTCGACAAATGCTTCATCGGCATCAACGGAATCGACGAGAAATTCGGGTTCTCAACCCCCCGTTACGAGGACGCCGAAATCAAGTCCCTGATGATTGCTTCCGCTGTGGAGTCGTTTATACTGGCCGACCACACGAAATTCAACAAAGTTTATCTTGCCAAAGTTGACATCAGCAGTTGTCTGATTACAGATACGCAGCTTTCCGATTTTGCTTATGACAAGTTAAGTGACGACTTAGAGATCATATTTGCGGATCAGAAAGCGGATTCACCCAAATAGCAAACAGGAGAATGTATGGAATTCATCACTGAGAAAGAATGGAAGCCTGCGATGATTCACGTGTGTGATCTTGTCGTAGCCGCTGAACCCATGCTCACAGCCATGGATACAATCATCGGAGACGGCGATCACGGGTTCGGGATGCGCGACGGTTTCCGCGAATTGCGGACCGTGCTGATGAGCCGTGAATACACTTCCCTTTATGAGCTCCTGAGAGACTCGGGCATTGAACTCGTAAAGAATATGGGAGGCGCTTCGGGAGTCATTTTCGGCACCATGTTTACCGGAGGCTACGGAGTGATTAACGGCAAGGACAGGATCGACGCCGACGATCTGATTGAGTTTTTTGACGAAGGCTCGAAAACGATCATGCGCAGAGGCCGTTCCGAGCCGGGCAACAAGACCATGCTCGACGCTCTGGTACCGGCGATTGAAGCGATGCGGTTGAAAAGAAAAGAGACCGCGGATATCAAAGAGATCCTGGCTGCCGCCCATGAGGGAGCAGTAAGAGGTATGGAGAGCACGAAGAGTATGATACCGAGGCTCGGACGCTCGAAAAATTTCCGCGAAAGCGCGATCGGACACGCAGACCCAGGTGCCATGTCGGTAACCATCATATTTAAAGGACTGTCAGAAGGAATCGAAGTTTAATAAAAGAAAGCGAGAATACGAATATGTCATTAGTAAAAGTAAGCGAAATCCTCAAAATGGCCGATAAGGCCAATACATCGGCAATTGCCTTCAACTGTTTTGATTACAGCACGGTAACCTCAGTCATTGCGGTTGCGGAAGAACTCCAGAAGCCGGTCATCATCATGCTGTATCCGGATCATTGCCTTACCCATCACTGGACGACACCGGCTGTTTTTGCAGCCATGGTTAAGCTCGAAGCGGCCAAGGTGAAGGTTCCCGTCGGGCTTCATCTGGATCACTGCAGCGATTACGATTACATTCTGCAGGCGATTCAGGCCGGTTTCACATCCGTCATGTACGATGGTTCGATGATCTCTCTTGAAGAGAATATCAAGAATACCCGCGAAATCTCCCGTGCCGCTCATGCTCTCGGCGCAGAGGTGGAAGCAGAACTCGGCCGCGTAGGATTTGCGAGCACAGTTACCGATCAGAGCGATACCGATAAGTATACAAAACCTGAAGTCGCTGCGGCATTCTGCGAGCAGACGGACTGCGACTGTGTAGCCGTAGCCATCGGAAGCGCACACGGCTTCTACAAGGAAACACCGAAGCTCGACCTCGAACGTCTTAAGGAAATCAACCTCGCGACAAATGTCCCGCTGGCTCTTCACGGCGGCAGCGGAATCCCGGACGACCAGCTCGAGATCGCCTTCCGTCAGGGTATCAACAAATTCAACGTCGGCACCGAATTCCTTTACACCTACTACCAGGCGGTAAAGAAGTTTGACGAACCGGAAATTCACGGCATGCAGAACAAGGTTCAGGATGCGCTGAAGGCATATCTGAGAGAGAAAATGCAGCTCTCCAAATTCTGATAAAACCCTCATACATATCATTCAATCTGCGCGCGGACGAAGCTGTTTTGACCGGCCCTGATAAAGTGCGCTTCAAAACAGCCGTCCGAGCCTGATTTTTACGCAAGGAGAAAGAGAAATGGATATCGCGTGCGTCGGTGAAATGGTGATCGATTTTCTGCCCGGAGACGAAGCCGGTATTTATTTGCGAAAAGCGGGAGGTGCTCCTGCGAATGTCGCGATTGCCGCCGCAAGGAACAACGTGGACAGCGGATTCTGCGGAAGAGTCGGTAACGACGATTTCGGGCGCTTCCTGTTCGGAATTCTTAAGGCGAATCGTGTGTCCGTACTTTGCCCCGAGCTCGTTGACGAAGCAATCACGACGATGGCATTCGTTACTCTGGACGCACATGGCGACAGGAGCTTCACTTTCGCGAGAAAACCGGGTGCCGACATGTTCCTGACAAGGGACGATGTCGATAAGGCCGGAGTAAGCGGCGCGTCGATTGTCCATGCCGGATCCTGTTCCTTATCCCGTCTTCCCGCGTCGGATGCGACTATCTATGCACTCGAACAGGGCAAAAAGGCCGGGAAACTGATTAGCTTCGACGTAAATTACCGGAATCTCCTTTGGGACGACGACAGAGAGGCCGCTGCAAAGGCGGTCCGCGAAATCCTTCCCCTTGTTGATTTTCTGAAAATCTCCGATGAAGAGACGGATATGATCGGCGGCGAAGAAGCGCTGGCTGAGACGGCCGCTGCAAACGATATCTCCGTCATCGTGGAAACCTTGGGCTCCAACGGCGCCCGTGCCTACTGGAACGGCCGGGTACTGACGGTTTCGGGCATTCAGTCGGATTGCGTCGACGCAACAGGCGCCGGCGATGCCTTCTGGGGAGCCTTCCTGTCCTCGCTGATCAGGAGCAAAGTCACAGCGGTTGACTCGCTGAATGAAGAAATTCTGACACGGGCTCTTCTGTACGGAAACGTCGCGGGAAGCCTCTGCGTACGCAGGAAGGGCGCCATTGAGTCGCTTCCGACTGCCGAAGAAATTGAGGCTTTTTTGAAAGGATGACAACTATGAATTCGGATATCTGGACAAAGAAATGCATGATCTCACCCTCTCTGATTACCCTCGATCTCTGCAATCTCGAATCGCAGGTCAGGGAACTCAAGGATGCCGGGATCCAAATGCTTCACGTAGATCTTCTGGACGGACGTTTCAGTCCGAGCATGCCGATCGGCCTCGATGTCATACGCCAGCTGCGGCAGAAGACCGACCTTGTATTCGATGTTCACCTCATGGCTGATTCCCACGATTATCTGGTCGATGAACTCCTGGATATCGGTGTACAGCAGCTGGTTTTCCATGCGGAAACCGAGCCGCATATCGACAACCGGTTAAATATGATCCATGCAAAGGGCGTCCGGGCCGGCGTCGCACTCAAGCCCGCGACTCCGCTTCATGTGCTTGAATATGTTCTCGAAAAATGCGACACAGTACTTCTGATGCTGATCAATCCCGGCTATGCGAGCAGCGCCGCCGAGCAGCAGGTATCCTATGCGGCGCGGAAAATCAAGGACCTTAGAGGGATGATCGACGCACGCGGCCTCGACACGAAGATCGAGATCGACGGAAGAATCTCCCAAACGAACATTGCGGACTACGGCGCCTTCATGGTCGACATATTCGTTGCGGGCAGCACCTGCATCAAGCGCGACAATATCGCGGGAAGCGTCTCGAAACTTTTGGAGCTGCGCGCCCAGACGCTCGGCACGAAGGAGGCATAATATGGAATCAACTCAATACCCGGATGTAAAGAATCTGGTTTTATCGGAACTTAGCATATCTCTCGGAAGTATCCGGGAGGAAGATGTGGAAAAGCTTGTCACGATCCTCTTAACCTCGCGTAAAGTCTTCTTTGTGGGTGTCGGAAGAGTTCTCCTTTCTCTTGAGTCCATGGCCAAACGTTTGGCGCATCTGGGCATCGACACCCACATAGTTGGCGAGATTACCGAGCCGGCGATTACGCCGGAGGATGTTCTTATAGTAGGCTCCGGCAGCGGAACGACACTGTTTCCGGCCGGAATTGCCCAAAAGGCCCATGCGATCGGCGCCAAGGTCGTTCACATCGGCTCGAATGCCAACAGCGACCTGAAGGACATTATCGAATTCATGGTCCGGATTCCGGTGCGTACCAAGTACTATCTCGACGATGAGATTGATTCGGAACAGCCGATGACATCGCTTTTCGAGCAGACGCTTCTTCTCCTCGGAGATATTGTCGCGAAAATGATCATCGACAGAAAACAGCTGGATATGAAGAGCCTCTGGCAGTACCACGCGAATCTGGAGTAAGCATATGAAGAAGGAAATACTGGAAAAAGTAGGGACGATGCAGCAGGTCGCGTATGTGAGGACCTGTACCGTCACGGAGGGCCGCGCGAACAACATGCGCGCGATCCAGGTGAAGAACGGCAATATGCAGTATATGCTTTCGCCGGACAAATGCATGGACATTGTCTCTCTTGAATACAACGGAATGAATATAAGCTTTACCTCGAAGCCGGGGTTGAACGGACGCAATCCGTACGACACACACGGGGAGGAAGCGCTCCGCAGCATTATGGGCGGACTCTTTTTTACCTGCGGGTTCGAGAACATCTGTGCTCCCTGCGAGACGGATGGCAAGGAATATCCGATGCACGGCAGAATGCGCACGACGCCGGCCGAGCACGTGTCGTCCGACGCGTACTGGAAGGACGGCGAATATCTTCTCACAGCGTCCGGCGAAATGCGGGAAGCCGAGCTTTTCGGAGAGAACATGGTGCTTCGGAGAACGGTGCAGTCCGTATATGGATCGCCCCGGATCGACATCACGGATACGGTCACGAACCAGTCGGCGCGTGAAGAGACGATGATGCTGATGTATCACTGCAACTTTGGTTACCCTTTTCTCGAAGAAGGCGTACGGCTTATTCTTCCGACGCGAAAAGTAACACCGCGCGAAGAGTGGTCCGGTCTTCATGCGGACCGTTGGAATGTGATGGATGCGCCTTCCGACAACGCACGTGAGCATGTGTTCCTGCATGAACTCGCATCCGGAGCGAACGGTGATACGTTTGCCGCAATCGTGAACGATCGCCTCGGAATCGGCGTCAGGATAAGCTTCAACCGAAAGAACATGCCGTACTTTATGGAATGGAAATCAACGGCATCCGGCGATTATGTTATCGGTCTTGAACCTTCGAATTCCTCCGTGTACGGAAGGAAATATCATGAATCGGAAAACACGCTAAAGACTCTTCCCGCCTACGGAGAGGAGACGATCAAATGGTCGTTTGCGATCCTTAAGGATGCGAAGGATATTGAAGAAACAGAAAATGCATGCGCGGCCCTATTAAAATCACCCGAGGAGGAAACAAAATGAAAAGATCGGAAATCAACGCCATTATCAAACGCTTCGAAAAGCTTATGAAGGACCATTCCTTCGAGCTTCCCCCGTTCCTTCACTTCACACCGGAGGAGTGGCAGACCAAGGGCCACGAGTACGACGAGATCCGCGACAACATGCTCGGCTGGGACGTAACCGACTACGGCATGGGCGACTACAAGCATCTCGGACTGGCTCTGATCACGCTTAGAAACGGCAATGTCCACAACGACAAGTACACGAAGACGTATGCGGAGAAGATCATGATGTGCGAGCCCTGCCAGGTATCGCCGATGCACTTCCACTGGAACAAGATGGAAGACATCATCAACAGAGGCGGCGGCGACATCGAGTTTTCTCTTTACAATGCGACTCCCGACGAGCAGCTCGCCGATACCGATGTCGAAATCTGCCAGGACGGACGCCGCTACAATGTACCGGCCGGCCAGAAAATCGTCCTTCATCCCGGCGACAGCCTGTCCCTGTATCCGTACTACTATCACGAGTTCGTAATCCCCGAGAATTCCTCCGCCGTACTGATCGGCGAAGTATCGATGTGCAACGACGACAACACGGACAACCGCTTCCTGAAGCCGCTCGGAAGATTCCCGACGATCGAGGAAGACGAGGCGCCGTACCGTCTGCTCTGCACAGAATATCCCAAGGCCAACAACTAAACCTTTTTGTTTTCGAGAAGAAAGCCGTTCAACCCGCTCGCGCAAAGAGCCTGGGTTGTGCGGCTTTTTTCTTGCTGTCCCTTAAATATCAGATGTATTTAAGGTAGAATTACAATCATATAAGAATATTCTTCGGGAGCGGCATCGGATGTTTTAAGATGCCGGGAAAGGATCGGAATATGGAGATCAAAGAGACGGCCATAAATACGATACGAGTATTGTCGATGGAAGGTGTGGAGAAGGCGAATTCCGGGCATCCGGGGCTTCCGATGGGGGCGGCCCCCGCGGCATTTGAGCTGTGGGCAAATCACATGAATCACAATCCGAAGAACCCGGACTGGATCAACCGGGACCGTTTTGTACTGAGCGCGGGACACGGCTCAATGCTCCTTTACTCGCTGCTCTTCCTTTTCGGTTACGATGTGTCAAAAGAAGACCTGATGAATTTCCGGCAGTGGGGCAGCAGGACACCCGGACATCCTGAATACGGCCATACGAAGGGCGTCGAGACGACGACCGGACCGCTCGGGCAGGGCTACGCCAACGCGGTAGGAATGGCGATGGCAGAGGCGCATCTCGCCGCCAGATACAACACGGACCGATACAAAATCATCGATCATTACACCTATGTTCTCTGCGGTGACGGCTGCATGATGGAGGGCATCACAAGCGAGGCTGCTTCTCTCGCCGGGACACTGAAGCTCGGCAAGCTGATTGTCCTTTATGACGACAACGAGATCTCGATCGAGGGAAGTACGGATATCGCTTTCCGGGAGGATGTCGAGAAGCGCCACGAGGCTTATGGTTTCCATGTGCAGGATATCGAGGACGGCAATGACTATGCCGCAATCGGCCGGGCGATCGAGGTCGCAAAGGCCGTTAAGGATAAGCCGTCTCTGATTGCCGTCCATACGAAGATCGCGTACGGTTCGCCGCTTGAGGGCAAGGAATCGGCTCACGGATCTCCGCTCGGTGCGGATAATATTGCGAAGACCAAAGCCTTTTATGGATGGCCCGCAGACGCACCGGCCTTCTTTGTGCCCAAAGAGGTCAGCGATTATATGGACGTGAAGCGGATCGCTCTCGAGGCCAAAGAGACGTCGTGGAACCTTCTTTTCGACGACTGGAAGCAGACCGAACCGGCTCTTGCAGATGATTTGGAGAAGAGCTTTTCCGGCTTTTTGCCGGATCTTGCCGCGGATCCCGAATTCTGGAATTTCAGCGGAAACAACGCGACACGCGCGACCGGAGGGAAGGTCCTCAATCTGGTGAACCAGAGAATTCCGAATCTGTTCGGCGGCAGCGCCGACCTTGCGCCGTCCACGAAAACAGAGCTTAAGGGGACAGGATTCTTCTCGGATAAAGACCGGGCCGGAAAGAACATCCATTTCGGTGTCCGTGAACATGCGATGGGTGCGATCGCTAACGGCATTGCCGTACATGGCGGCTTGCGGGCTTTCTGCTCAACCTTCTTTATCTTTACCGACTATATGAAAGCCGCGATGCGCCTCTCCGCGGTTATGGACATTCCGGTCATGTATATTATGACGCACGACAGCATCGGGGTCGGCGAGGATGGACCCACACACGAGCCGGTCGAGCAATTAGCCGCTCTGCGTGCGACTCCCAATCTCTACGTATTCAGGCCTGCCGACGGCAAAGAAACGGCGGCCGGATATCTGCAGGCTCTAAGGCAGAGCCATCCGGTGTGCATGGTCTTAAGCCGTCAGAACCTGCCGACCTATGAGAAGAGCGGTCCCGATGCGATGAAGGGCGCGTATGTGCTCTCCGATATGGACGGTTATAAGGCGATTCTGATTGCGACGGGATCCGAAGTTGCCGTTGCGATGGAAGCAGCGGAAGCGCTTCGGGCAGAGGGAATAGCCGTCCGCGTCGTCTCCATGCCGTGCATGGAGCTTTTCGAGGAGCAGAGCGAAGAATATAAGGAATCGGTGCTGCCGAAAGCCTGCCGCGCGAGAGTCGCCGTCGAAGCGGGTGCGACTATGCCGTGGTACAAGTATACGGGAACCGAAGGGGCGATTATTGGGATCGATCATTACGGCGCGTCGGCGCCCGCGGAGATTCTGTTCCGGGAGTTCGGCTTCACCGCCGAAAACATCGCGGCAGCGGCAAAACGTGTGATTGGCTGATACAACAGATTGTTATGAACGGGCCGCCGGCAGAAATGCATCGGCGGCTTTTTTATTCGTAGTATATTTTCCGGCTGCCTTCGATCGATTCATTTAGGGTTGTTGTTATGTGATCGACGGCTTTTTCGATATCGCGATCCCGGATTCGTTCGAATAATCCTTCCGTATTGCGAGAGAGAGAAGGAACGCCGTAGAGAAGACAGTAGCGCTCCCAAAGATTGATGATCGGATATTTGAAGGAATAAAAGATCAGCGGCAGCAGGGTATTCCCGGAAAGGATGCCGAGTTCGTGATGGAAATTGAATGCGATCTCCGCTGCCTTCGACGGCGAATCTGTCTCTTTCAGGGAAAGGATATAATCTGCAAGCATCGCAAGCCCGGCACTGTCGATTCTGGGAATCAGAAGCCGCACCGCCAGGGTATCGAGGACCATGCGGAACTCGAGAATGGATTTAATTTCGGCCTTGCCGAGCATTCCGCCGTTATAGCTCATGATCGAGACCAGTGTCTCGACGGTTCCGTTTCTTCTGTAATCTGCGACAAAGGTGCCGGAGCGGGGCTTGACCGTAAGGAACCCCTTTCGCTCCATCTCCGATAATCCGGCGTTGACGACGGCGCGGCTGACCTTCATCATTTCGGACAGCTCGCGTTCAGTCGGAAGCTTCGCTCCGACCGCAAGTCTTCCGGAGAGGATAGAGCCTTCCATTTCTTTGACAAAAAGTTCTTTGAGTGTCGGAGCGCACAGCTTGCCGAATTCCATTTCTGCCATATCATTTCCTCCCTGGCATTGGTACAACCAGATACCAGAATTATTGTAGTTCCGTTTGTGCCGCATTTCAAGAACGGAATCTTAAAGATGCTTGCTATTAAGACTTTACGGTTGACTTGAGCACGCAAAAAGCGTACATTTTCCATAAGTATAAGCATTCCTTGATCTGGTATGTCCAGATTGATTATGGGAATATGAACCGGACAGGGGTGACCGCTATGGATGAATTTCGCATACTGAAAATCAAGAAAAGTGTATTTGAGGATAATGACCGCGAGGCAGGCCTTCTGCGGGAGGAACTCAAATCCGCAGGGACATTCCTTCTTAACCTGATGTCCTCTCCGGGTTCCGGCAAAACGACAATCCTCAAAAGAACCATTCCGCTCCTGTCCGATGAATTTGCGATCGGTGTCATGGAAGCGGACATAGACTCGGATGTCGACGCGAAGACACTCTCGGAAGCCGGCGTAAAGGTTATACAGCTTCATACGGGCGGTATGTGCCATCTCGATGCGGGCATGACGAGACAGGGCCTGGACGGTTTGGGCATCGAAGGTACGGACCTCGTCATTCTCGAGAACGTCGGGAACCTTGTCTGCCCGGCTGAATTTGATACCGGAGCTTCGAAGAATGCGATGATTTTGAGCGTGCCGGAGGGCGACGACAAGCCTCTCAAATACCCGCTGATGTTCTCCGTATGCGATGTGCTTCTGATCAACAAGATCGATGTGCTGCCATATTTTGATTTCAATATGGAGGCCTGTATCGAGCGAGCGAAAAAATGCAATCCGAACATTCACATCATACCCGTATCCGGCAGGACCGGCGAGGGAATCGCCGAATGGGCCGAGTGGCTCCGTACGGAAATCCGCGAGTGGAACGGACAGAAATAAGGGGGAGATAAGATGGGACAGCGAGCGAAAATTCTGGATCTTGCCAATCACCTGAACAGGACAAAGACCGGCGAAAAAGGCGGTATCCTTTACGGCGACCCCGAATACAGGATCCTTGAGCCGGTCGTCACCGACGACATGGCGGACGTGGGCATGTTTCTCGGTTTCCGGATCAAGCGAAATGCGAAAGAGATATCGGAGCTTTGCGGGAAACCATTGGAAGAGACGACAAAGCTTCTCTGGGACCTTTCCATGGCGGGTGTCTGCTTTGTCAACGAGATTGACGGCGCCGACTGTTACTGGACGGATCTCTGGGTGCCCGGCATCATGGAGATGATGGCAAACAATCTGGAAAATGTTAAAAAACACCCGCAGATCGCCGAAGCATTCAATGATTACGGCATCGTCCGCGGCGCGAAAACGGCCGGTAATTTCCCCGTGGGTTTGGGACTCATGCGCGTTATACCGATCGAACACGCGATCGAGGGCGAGACGCGCCGCGCTTCCTATGAGGAGGTCTCCGGCTATCTGAACGAGAACACAATCTTTTCCGTGTCGGACTGCGCCTGCCGGACCGTCCGCGAGTCCATGGGCGAAGGCTGCGGCCACCTGAAAGAAGATATGTGCATTCAGATGGGACATGCCGCCGAATACTATATCCGTACAAAGCGCGGCCGTGCGATTACCCGCGACGAGGCGTTCGAGATCATCCGGAGGGCCGAAGAAAACGGCCTCATGCACCAGATACCGAATACCGACGGACCCGGCAAGACCCACGCGATCTGCAATTGCTGCGGATGCTCCTGCCTGTCCCTCCGAACCGCCGAGATGTTCCTCAACAACGATATGGTGCGTTCGAACTATGTATCGAAGGTTGATCCGGATCGCTGCGTCGCCTGCGGCGAATGCGTTCAGGCCTGTCCGGTAAATGCCGTGAAGCTCGGGCAGAAGATCTGTGCGAAGACACCGGTTGCCGAGAAGAAATACGACATCCCGAACGATACGAAATGGGGCCCCGAGCACTGGAAACCGGATTACCGTACAGCGCGTGAAGACGTTGCGCTGTCGGGGACCAGCCCCTGCAAGACCGAGTGCCCCGCGCATATCGCGATTCAGGGATATATCAAGCTTGCGTCGCAGGGCCGGTATACCGAAGCCCTCGAACTGATCAAACGCGAGAATCCTTTTCCGGCCGTATGCGGGCGCATCTGTCCGAGAAAGTGCGAATCCGCCTGCACAAGAGGTGACATCGACGATCCGATCGCGATCGACGAGATCAAGAAATTTATCGCCGAGCGGGATCTTCACGAGACGACCCGTTTCGTACCGAAGAAACGCCATGACTACGGGAACAGGATCGCGGTGATCGGAGCCGGTCCCGCCGGGCTTTCCTGCGCGTTTTATCTGGCAATCGACGGATACGCCGTCACGGTTTTCGAGCGGCAGAAGATGGCCGGGGGCATGCTGATGCTCGGTATCCCGTCTTTCCGCCTCGAAAAGGATGTCGTAAACGCAGAGATCGAGATACTCCGCGCGATGGGCGTCACCTTCAGAACCGGCGTCGAGGTTGGCCGCGACGTTACACTTTCCGATTTGCGCAGCGAGGGTTACGAAGCATTCTATCTGGCTGTCGGCGCACAGTCCGGAAGAAAACTTGGCATCGAGGGCGAGGAAAGCAATGGAGTTGTATCCGGCGTCGACTTCCTTCGCGAAGTGAACCTCGGGAGTACGGCTCTTTTGGACGGCAATGTCGTCGTAATCGGCGGCGGAAACGTCGCGATCGACGTGGCACGGACCGCTGTCCGGACCGGCGCCGGCAAGGTTGCCATGTTCTGCCTTGAAAGCGAGAAGGAGATGCCTGCACTGCCCGAAGAGATACACGAGGCAAATTCCGAGAACATTTCGATCGGAAACGGCTGGGGACCGAAGCGGATCTTAAGCGAGAACGGCCGCGTCACCGGCGTGGAATTCAAGCGCTGCGTATCGGTATTCGATGAGAATCACCGCTTCGCACCGAAGTACGACGAAACGGATACGATAATCGTTCCTGCAGATCACGTACTGGTCTCGGTCGGGCAATCCATCGAGTGGGGCGGACTACTTGACGGAAGCCGGGTAGAGCTCAATCCGAACCGGACGGTCCGCGCGGACGGCTTCACATACCAGACCGGTGAACCGGATGTTTTCGCAGGCGGAGACGCCTATACGGGACCGCGCTTCGCCGTCGACGCAATTGCCGCGGGAAAAGAAGCCGCCGTATCGATCCACCGGTATGTCCAACCCGGACAGAGCCTCGTCATCGGTCGCGACAGACGCGATTACCGTGCTTTTGACAAGACGAATCTGATTATCGAAGGCTATGACGAGACCCCCAGACAGCAGGCTGCCGAGGTCAAAGGCGAAAGCGCCAAGGCGAGTTTTGTAGATCTTCGCGTACCCTTCACCGAAGAGCAGCTCATCAAAGAAACCTCGAGATGCCTCTCCTGCGGAGCTTCCGTCGTCGATACGTATATGTGTGTCGGATGCGGGCAGTGCACGACCAAATGCCGCTTCGATGCGATCTCCCTGGTGAAGGTATACGACAAGGCTTCCATTCCGCTCAAGGAACTGAAACCGGCCGTCGCGAAAAACATGATCCGCCGCCAGGGCAGAATTGTCGTAAAGAACGTGAAGCGGCTGTTCATAAAGCAGTGAAAAGTTAGAGCGGAGGATGTATGGATGCATGAACTCGGAGTCGTCCTTTCGGTTGTCGAGACAGTCGAAAAATTCGCGCGCGAGAACAATCTGACCAGGATCGGGACACTGGTACTGGAAATCGGCGAATTGTCTTCGATCATTCCGAAATACGTGGAGAGCTGCTACCCGGCCGCCGTTGACGGAACCCTACTTGAGAACACAGAACTTAAGATCGAAATCATACCGGGCAACGGTCTATGCCGGGACTGCGGCAAGGTCTTTAACCTGAAAGAGAGCCAGCTCATCTGCCCGCACTGCGGCAGCCGCCGCTATGAGATGCTGAGCGGCAGAGAATTCATGATCAAAGAGATCACCGCATACTAAAAAACGGCCGCTTCACGCAAATGAAGCGGCCGTCCTCGTTCTGGAAGAAAATTGGATTAGCCAATAACCCAGTTTGTTCCGTCTTTCTTTGTGAACTTGCCTGTGATAACCATAATTAAGTCAATAAGCCAGCCGATGCCGAAACAGCCGCCGGTCAGAAGCCAGATAATACCCGTGCCGATCTTGCCTGCAAGAAATCTGTGAACACCGATTCCACCGAGAAAAAACGTGATTAAAATTGCCGGTACCTTTTCCATAAAACCCCTCCGTAAGTGTTATTTGTCAAATGTCTTTATGACAGATTAAGAGTATCGAAAATGTCTCATATAGTCAAGAATGTTTTCTATTTTTGGCAGGGAAATTCCAGTCTTTATGATAAAATTGAAGAATATTTTGGAAGCGGCAGCGGGACGCGCCGGCGGAGGTTCAGCTTATGTATATCGGCTGTCATTTATCGGTTTCGGAAGGCTTTCTGGCTATGGGGCAAACGGCGCTGGCCATTCATGCGAATACGTTTCAGTTTTTTACCAGAAATCCAAGAGGAAGCAAAGCCAAGGAGATCGATCCCGCGGATGCCGGAGCGCTTATCACTCTCATGAAAGAGCACGCTTTCGCTCCGATTCTGGGTCATGCGCCCTATACCTTAAATCCGTGCTCGGCGGATCCGAAGGTTCGGGAATTTGCGGCTATGACTATGAAAGACGACTTGCAGAGGATGGAAATGCTGCCGGGGAATCTATACAACTTTCATCCGGGAAGCCACACGGGGCAGGGAATCGATGCCGGTATTATACAGATACAGGGTCTCCTGAATTCGATGCTTTTCCCGGAACAGCAGACAACCGTGCTTCTCGAGACGATGGCAGGCAAGGGATCGGAAGTCGGGAGCCGTTTCGAAGAACTCCGTGACATCATAGACGGCATCGAGCTCTCCGGCAAAATCGGAGTCTGCCTTGATACCTGCCATGTAAATGATGCGGGTTACGGCATCGTGAACGATTTGGACGGTGTTCTTGAGGAGTTTGACCGTGTGATCGGTATCGGCCGTCTCAAGGCGGTTCACTTGAACGACAGTATGAATCCTTTGGGGAGTCATAAGGACCGCCACGAGAAGATCGGCAAGGGAACCATCGGGGAAGAGGCGATCGGACGGATCATCAATCATCCGCTCTTAAGAAACCTGCCTTTTTATCTCGAGACACCGAACGAGATTGAAGGATATGCGGAAGAAATTCGCCTGCTTAAAGACTTATACAAGGAATTGTGATGCCGTGATTACGGCACTATACATAAAGCGGCCTCCAAAGAAGAGAAGAACGCCTCCGAGGATTGCGATCACGATGCGGTACGGCTTCTCGGGAATGAACCGGCGCGTCGTGCCTACAAGGACGGAAATGCTGCCGTACCAGATGAAGTCGGCCGAAATATGACCTATATAGAATACGCATACGCCCGCGATGCCGAAGGCTTTGTAGGCCTCGGTAAGAAGACCCAAACCAACAATTGCCCACCAGATCAGGAAAAAAGGATTTGATGCACTTAAGACCGCACCGGACAGCATGAGGCTCGCGGACTTCGAAGAAACACCGTCCGTCTTCACATGAATCGTGTTCTTGACCGCACCGCGGATCATATCATAACCCATGAAGAGAAGAAGCGCGCCGCCGACAAGTCCGATGACGATCTGCGCGTAATCCGAGCGAAGGACGGCATCAAATCCGAGAAAAATCAGGATCAGAAGCAGGAGCTCGAGCAGCGCGTGTCCCGCGACGATAGTAAACCCGGCGCGTTTTCCCGTGGCGAGAGACTGCTTCAGTGTGTATGTAAGGAGCGAACCCGGCATCATCGCGCCCGAAAATCCGATCGTCAGCGCGGTTGCAAAAATGGCCAGCATCGTAATATCCGTCCTGTTTTACTTAGGATTTAACCATAGTAGCATGGCATTTGTGATAAAATCAAGCGAAAGCATCAAGGGAGAATTCTATGAGTCTAAAGGATGAAATCACGGCATATGTGCCCGTAAACGAACAGGAAGAGACGGACCGCGCCGTCATGCTCCGCTATCTTGAACTCGCGCCCGACGTACTGTCGCGGCAGAACCGGGTTGCGCATTTTACCGCATCCTCCTGGATACTGAACAGGGAACATACAAAAGTTCTTATGATCTATCACAATATTTACCGCTCCTGGTCCTGGACCGGCGGGCATGCGGACGGCGAGGAGGATCTCCTCGCGGTAGCCGTACGCGAGGCTTCGGAGGAAACGGGTATCGGGCACTTTAAGGTTCTTCGTGAAGGCGTGTTTTCGCTCGAAATTCTGACGGTGGACGGTCACGAGAAGAGGGGAGAATACGTTCCCTCACATCTTCACCTGAATCTCACCTACCTTCTCGAAGCGGACGATGAGTCGGAACTGATCGTGAAACCGGACGAGAACAGCGGCGTTAAGTGGTTTACGCCCGCGGACGCCGTTTCGGCTTCGACGGAACCGTGGATGCGCGAAAGAATCTATGAAAAGCTGAATCAAAAACGGTTCTGAGCGGTCCCGATATGTTCAATACAAATCATCCTCATAATTTTATTTATATGGCCATGATGAATCTCTACGAAGAACAGGTAACAAAACAAAATATCCGAGTTTCTTGATAATTTGTTTTTTCTCGTGACATTTGTGCAAATCGAGTTACAATAGGTTCAAAATGCTCCGAATATTTAGTTGATATGCATGAATAAATGCTTGACGCTAAACATTTTCTTATGATCCTGCTTCTTTGCGGAGGTGCTGATTTGAGCTTCAGGAATTTGCCGGTTACGAGCCGGTTCATCTCGCTGTCCCGTATGCGCAATTCCTCGTTTTGCCGTCGGCAGGCCAAATCAACCAGTGATATTTGTTATCGGGAATTTGAAGAGTCAAGTCAAAACCGGGCATGCCAGGCAGCGCCCGGTTTTTTTTACCCCCAAAACGAAACGTTTTGCGCAGTGATAGGTATAGGAGGATTCTGAATAATGAGGTTAAAAAGATAAGGGGAAACATTAAAGGGGTATTACGGATTGCATGAGTACGGGGATAACCGGGGAAACAACAGGGGGACTAAGAGATGCTGACACATACAAACGCATTTGCATCCAAAAGGTATACGGACCGGCGCCGTCATATGGACGACTTCTCCGGCGAGTATTTCAGTATCAAACTGGAAATTGCACTCGCACCTGGTGCTTCTCTTCTGCCGGAAGTGGCGGAGCTTGAGGACAGGATCTTTAATCTGATCTTCTGCATGAATTCTTACGGCTGTATCTGTCCGGATAAATCGGCATTTTTCAGCCTGAAGATATGCTCGAAAAAGGGCGGTGTCCTTTTTGAGGACAGACGTGACCGTTATGACGAACCCTACAATCTTGAATGGGACGACAGAATGGTATGGCTCCCCAAAGAAGACGAGTATCAGATCTATCTGGAAATGGACGAGCGGGCGGGGAAAACGGTCGCCTTCTACAAGTGGCTCGAGCAGAGCACCGCATCGTATTGGAAGACAGTCGAAATCAATGGCTTTCTGCATTGCGAAAGCGATCCGCATGTTGCGGCCTGTTTTCGAAAAGGGGGCGGACAGAGGTCTGTTTTTGTCAGCACGCTGGATATGCCCGAGAACTCGCGCGAATGGCGGGAAGGGACGGTCGATACGGAGTTTATGACCGGCGACTGGTTTGCAATGAGCATTCATGCGTTTAATCCGTATTTGTGGGAGCGGATTTATCCGGAGGCGCTGCAGATTGCCGCGCTCAATCAGGTCGATCTGAATCCGAATCTGTCGCTTTTCGAGAAGCTTACGGACGCCAGAAGCCGCGAGGAAGCCGAGCTGTATATCGACGATCATTCGATCAGCTTCTATCCGTGCATCGAAATCAGCGGCGGAAACAAGTATCTGTTTGAAGATTCCATCCGGCATCTCCTCAAATGCCTGGCCGAATCGGACGGCGACGATTATAAGGCCGAAACGCAGACGGCCTATTTCTATAACCGTGAAAGCCTGTGTCTCGAGATATGGGATATCAATCCCGACACCTTTGATCTGATGATCTGGCACACGCCGGCTCTGAAATAGCGGAATCGTGTTCCCGATCATTGCCGCATCCGGCGGAAAGCGGACGCGATTGATTAACCGTAAGCAAAAGATTATGATTAACATATCAATATACGAATGAAGGCTTGCGGGTGGCAATAGATGCAGTATAGGAAAGATCAGTCCGGCACCGATATCTCTATTCTCGGTTACGGATGTATGCGATTTACAAAGAAGAACAACGCGATCGATATCGACAAGGCCGAAAAGGAAATCATGACCGCAATTAAGGCGGGCGTCAACTACTTCGATACCGCGTATGTTTACGGGGGAAGCGAAGCGGCTTTAGGCGAGATTCTCGAGAGAAATCATTGCCGTGATCAGGTTTTTATTGCCTCGAAGCTTCCGCACTATCTGATCAAGTCCAGGGACAGCATGGAGAAGCGTTTCAGAGAACAGCTGGCAAGACTTAGAACCGACCATATCGATTATTATCTGATGCACATGCTCACGGATATTGATACATGGGAACGCCTGAAAACCATGGGGATCGAGGACTGGATCCGGGAGAAGCTTGACGCCGGCCAGATCCGTCATATCGGTTTCTCCTACCACGGCGGCTCGGATATGTTTATCCGGCTTGTCGACGCGTATCCCTGGGAATTCTGCCAGATTCAATACAATTACATGGATGAGAACAGCCAGGCCGGACACCGCGGTCTTAAGTATGCCGCGGAAAAGAGCATTCCGGTTGTCATTATGGAACCTCTTCGCGGCGGGAAGCTCGTCGATCTTTTACCGGAGGACGCCAAAGCGGAGATCGCACGGAATACGCGCGGATACAGCCCGGCTGAATGGGCGTTCCGCTGGCTCTGGAATCAGCCGGAGGTGACAACGATATTGTCCGGCATGAACAGTGTCGAAATGGTAGAAGAAAACATGAACATAGCGGACTCGGTTGCGGCTGATTCTTTCACGGAAGATGATTTCGCTCTGATCGAGCGTGTAAAGTCCGAAATCAACCGGAAAATCCGGGTGAACTGTACCGGCTGCGGATACTGCCTGCCGTGCCCGAAAGGCGTCGATATTCCGGGTACTTTCCGCTGCCTCAACGAAATGTACACGGAAGGCAAGAGAACGGGCCGCTTCGAGTACATGCAAACGACTGCATTCCGCGCGGTCCCGAGCAGCGCGTCTCTGTGTGTCGCCTGCGGGAAATGCGAATTGCACTGTCCGCAATCGATCGAGATCCGGAAGGAACTGAAGAATGCCGCCAGAGAACTCGAGACAGTCTCCTATAAAGTCGTCCGGCGGGCCAACCGGATTCTGAAGCTGTGGTGATTGTGTTTTTTAGTTTGCCATACATCCGTAAGAACGGTATCGGATACGAGGTGAAGGATCATGCGGACGGTTAACCGGCTTGACAGGGCATACATGAATGCCCGTGTAGAATATTTCGACTCACTGTCGAATTATGTGATTATCAGCGACTGTCACCGCGGTGACGGCGGGCTTTCGGATGAGTTTACCAAGAATCAGAACGTGTACCTTTACGCGCTCTACTATTATTACAAGAACGGGTTCACCTATGTCGAGGCGGGGGACGGCGATGAACTGTGGGAACATCCGAAATTCAAGGTGATCAAGGATGCGCATTACGACGTCTATAACCGGATCAAGGAGTTCTACGATGCCGGCCGCTACATCCTGCTTTACGGCAATCACAATATCTATTTTCAGGATCCGAAGTACGTGAAAAAGAATCTTTTCACGTATTATCACGATTACCAGGGCGAGTCGACCGACTTCCTGCAGGGGATCAAGGCGTACGAGGGACTCGTTCTCAAAAGCCGCGAAAACAACCAGGAAATACTGGTTGTTCACGGGCATCAGGGCGATTTCTCCAACGACCAGCTATGGCGGCTGTCGATGCTTTCCCTCAAATATTTCTGGCGGCGCCTTCATGCCTTCGGATTTCAGAACCCTGCCAGTCCCATCAAGAATCTCAATAAGCAGCATAAGATCGAGAAGAACTGCAACAAATGGATCGCGAAAAGAAAGAAGATGCTGATCTGCGGACATACGCACCGTTACAAATATCCGAAGACGGAAGAACTCCCGTACTTCAACACGGGGTGCTGCATTTATCCGACCAGTATGAGCTGCATCGAAATAACCGGCGGCAAAATTCAGATCGTTCGCTGGCGTGTGATCCCCAATGAGACCGGCCTGCTTCACATCGAAAGACACGTGATCCGGGGCCCCGGAGAAATCAGGAAATTTGACATGCGAGGGTGAAAACAGCATATACGAATACAGCTTTACCTTAATTTTATCTTAATATCACCATTTCAGCTTCAAATTTGTTTTACATATGTTATGATTTTACGTATAATGCAACTCATATGAAAAAGACTTTCCGATGGACTGCCCGTGTAATTCGTGCGGGCTCATGCGAAAAGATAGTAAGTGACGGTAATTTACATGCAGAAAAAGAACCTACATTTGATCATGCATATACTCACGATTTTAAGCCTTCTTGCATGTGCGGCTTTTATCGTATACGGCATACAGACGCGCATCTTTTTTTCGCAGAAGGAATTAGGCCTTTTTCTGGGGCGCTTCGGTAAATTTGCGCCGGTAGTATTCGTGTTTTTTCAAGCGACACAGGTCGTCTTCCCGGTGCTGCCCGGCGGTATCGGACTTCTCGGAGGCCCTGTTTTTTTTGGCCCGAAGCTCGGTTTCCTCTACAACTATCTCGGGATCTGTATCGGCTCTGTCGCCGCGTTTCTTGTATCCAAGAAGTACGGCACATCGATTATTGAATCGTTGTTCAGCGCGAAGATTCGCGAGAAATATATGCACTGGGCGGAGAACAAGAAGTTTACGACGCTTTTTGCGATTGCGATCCTGCTGCCCGTAGCGCCCGATGATTTTCTTTGCTATCTGGCGGGGACGACCAAGATGCCGCTATGGAAGTTTACGACGATTATTCTCTTATGCAAGCCCGCGACCCTTCTTGTTTATTCGTTCGGACTTTATACCGTTTGGCAGCAACTCCTTAATCTGCTGCAGAAAGTTTGCTGAAAGGCTGAAACAGGCCCGATACGCCAGATCCATACCGTTGATTTCCGGACTCTCTGAACCTATAATGATTCTTGTGTTTACGGTACTTGCAGTACGGTTTCTTTTTTTATGTTCAATTCGGGGCGACAGGTAGTACGGAAGGATGGGGCCAATGAATATTACAGATTTTTTGGCGCGGAATGCGCGGCAATACGGTGAAGAGACATGTCTGATTGAGATTAATCTTGATCTTCAGGAACGCCATAATGTTATCTGGAAGGAATTTGACTTAATTGAGAATAATCCGGCCGGAGAGTACCGGCGGGAAATGACCTGGAGCGTCTTTGACGAAAAGGCGAACCGTATGGCAAATCTTCTTCTGAAGCGCGGGATCGGCAAGGGCGACAAGGTCGCAATCCTTCTGATGAACTGCCTCGAGTGGCTTCCGATTTACTTCGGTATACTGAGATCCGGCGCGACGGTCGTTCCGCTCAATTTCCGCTATACCGCCGACGAAATCAAATATTGCCTCGGCCTTTCGGATTCGTCTGCGCTCATTTTCGGGCCGGAGTTCATAGGCCGGGTAGAGGGCATTTACGATCAGATACCCGAAGTGAAAACTCTTCTTTTCGCGGGCGAGAACCGTCCGTCATTCTCCGAGAATTACGATCGCCTGACGGCGAACTGCTCGTCCGTCAATCCCGGTATTCCTTTGGATGAAGAAGAAGACGCGGCGATCTACTTCTCGTCCGGCACGACCGGCTTCCCGAAGGCGATCCTTCATTCGCACAAGAGCCTCCTTTCCGCCTGTTATACCGAACAGAACCACCACGGGCAGACCAGAAACGACAATTTCCTCTGCATTCCGCCGCTCTATCATACGGGCGCGAAAATGCACTGGTTCGGCAGTCTTCTCGCGGGCAGCAAGGCGGTCCTCCTGCGCGGCATCAAGCCGGAATGGATTCTTCGCACGATTTCGGAAGAGAAAATTACAATTGCCTGGCTTCTGGTTCCGTGGGCACAGGATATACTTGATGCGATCGAGCGCGGCGACGTGAAGCTCGCCGATTACGATCTTTCGTCATGGCGACTGATGCATATCGGCGCACAGCCGGTGCCTCCGAGTCTGATTCACCGCTGGAAGCAGTATTTTCCGAATCATCAGTACGATACGAATTACGGGTTAAGCGAATCCATCGGGCCCGGATGTGTTCATCTGGGCGTCGAGAACATCAATAAGGTCGGAGCCATCGGCAAGCCGGGCTATCTCTGGGAGGCTGTTATAGCCGATGAGAGCGGCAAACCCGTCGCACCGGGAGAGGTCGGCGAGCTGGTCGTCCGCGGTCCCGGCGTTATGAAGTGCTATTACAACGATCCGGAGGCGACGGATAAGATCTTAAAGGACGGATGGCTCTTTACCGGAGATATGGCCCGGGAAGACGAGGAAGGGTTCATATATCTGGTCGACCGCAAAAAAGACGTGATCATCAGCGGCGGCGAGAATATTTACCCGGTCCAGATCGAAGATTTCCTTCGGTCCAACGCGGCCGTTAAAGATGTCGCGGTCATAGGACTCGCCGACCCGCGTTTAGGAGAGATCGCGGCGGCGGTCATCGAGGTCAAGCCCGGGGCCACACTTACCAATGAAGACGTCGAGGCCTTCTGTGCCCCGCTGCCCCGGTACAAGCGCCCCCGCAAGGTGATATTCGATTCGGTTCCGAGAAACCCCACGGGAAAGATCGAGAAGCCGAAACTGCGCGAAAAATACGGCTCCGCACACTTGATCGAAGATCAGTCGCAGGGTTGAGAAAAAACACAGCGACAGGAAAAGGGGGCTGACTTGAGACGAGAGCCCTTATGATCAGCACCCTGAATGGTGGACGAAAAAGTCCGGCTTTGGGGTGCTGATCATTTTGAAATATCACCTAAGCGGTCCCTTCCCGGGCACATCTCGGGGTCTATCCCGGGGGGCCTGATTTGGAGCAACAAGAATGAGGTTCAAGCCATTCATCAATGATTACCCACCAAATCCGCCATTTCAGTCTTTTGGTGTGTAGATCAATGAGCAATTATACGGTTATTCGTCAATGATCACCTACTAAGTGCGTCATTTATTCCATATTGTATATATATCATTGTGCATTTATACAGTTATTTGTCAATGATCTACACACCGAATCAGTCATTTTTGTATTTTGGTGGGTAATCAATGAGGAGAAATGCGTTTGTCGGTGCCGTCGGTACATATAAACAAAAGCTTTTCGCGAGTGAATATATGTACTGGCACTCGAGAACCGGTTAATTCGTCAATGATAAACCACCATATTCATAAAACCGATGAGAGAATATGTTTTCGAACGAAAGTAGCAATAACTCAAACTGTACTCGAGGCTTAAGTATGTGGACATGCCAATCACACTGTATAGACAAGCGGAATTGCCTGCCGGAAAGCACAGAAAGGATCTGCATCAAACTTCAAGTTGGCCAACTCTTTTTTCGCGCGCCAAAACAATGCCATGCCGGCCGTATAAAGGTATAATTAGGAGAGAGGAACAGGCAATGGACAAAGTAAAGGTGATACAAAATGCAGGAAATTGATTATTCGTCTGCGAGGTGTCTTTACGACGGTGTGCCGAAGAATATGCCGGATCTCGATGCCGCCGAAATGGTGCGTGCCCTCCTGGCCGTAGAGAACATCTACGCGGGTGCGGCCCGGGAGATTTCCACCAAGCTTGAGAATTTGAACGACGAGTTCCGGTTCACAATGGACAGGAATCCGATCCACAGTATCAACACACGGATCAAGACGCCGAAAAGTATTTCGGACAAACTCAAACGCAAAGGCTATGATCTGAATTTTGAATCGGCAAAAGAGAATTTGGACGATATCGCGGGTGTCCGCGTGATCTGCTCTTACATAAACGATATCTACATGATCGCGGATTCCCTGACGGGGCAGGACGATATTACGCTGATTCGTAAAAACGATTACATCAGGGAACCGAAGCCGAACGGCTACCGGAGCCTGCATCTGGTTGTGACCGTTCCCGTTTTCCTGCATAAGCGTACGGAAATCGTGAAGGTCGAGGTACAGATCAGGACGATAGCGATGGATTTCTGGGCGTCTCTCGAACATGACATGGTTTACAAATTCCCCGGAGGAAAGACCGATGAGATGGAACGGGAGCTTAAGGACTGTGCGGATGTGATATCAGACACGGATTCAAGGATGCAGAAACTGTACGATGCGATTACCGGCACGGCTGCCCCGTAGGGAACGGTACGATGCCATTGCCGGCACGGCTGCCCCGTATGAAAGGGGATGTCTTTATGAAGATTACTCTGTTGCCTAAAACAATTTGGGGAAGGTTATCTTCCATTTTGACTATTCTTTTTATTGTTGTCTTTCTTCTGAAAATTATCATTGCGATTCCGGTTGTGAGCTTTGTGATCGCCGGAACCGGTCTTCTCGGAATGATCTTCGGATTGGTTGCCGTTATCCGGTACAAAGATACCGCTTTTTGGGTGCTGCTGTCGTTTGCGTCCGGGGGCTTCATTCTTCTGTGGATTGCCACGGAATTGATTGCCCCGCACTAGACGTCCGGAAATTTTGCGTCTCTCCATAAGCGTCAGGTTCAAAGCGGATGCTTAAGACGCTGCGGTCTTTTTTCGGGCCCGGAGGACTCCGACAAACAGAGAGGCAAACATCACGAGAAGACTCTCGTTTACGATCGCGAGTGCGCCGCAGTAGGAGAAGGCGTTTTGCGGCAAAACAAGGTAAAAGATTACGAAGATCAAAGGCGCAACGATAAACGGGCTGAAGAAGACCACGCCGCGCGGGAATATCGTCTTTTTTCGCAATACGGAGACGACAAGAATAGCCGCGGGTATCATACCCGTAAAGGCGAAGAAGGCCGCATAAGGGAAGGCGGCCCAGCCGAAATCAACGATCAGTTCACCCGCCGTTTCCATGCCGAACTTATCGCACAGAAGCCGGTAATTGTAGATCGACCAGCAGTAGGCTGCGTGAAGAAGAAGCCATCCCAGCGAGCTGAACTGTACGGCACCCCAGAAGATCCGGGCCGTTTTCGGTACGGTAAGTGCCAGGTCGCGGCTTATTTTCCAAAATGTTATGAGATATAACGGAAACGCGACGGTTGCCAGAACCATCGACAGTGCCGGCTGCCAGAGCGGAATTGTACTGTATCCTTCCCGTATGATGCCGTAACCGGCTACGATACCCAGGCGGTCAATGTTGCCGATCAGAAAGTCCGCAATGATCGCACAAATGGTACCTGCTATTCCGAAGAGATAGAATAAATCGGAAGGTTTTTCTTTGTTTTCGAGCATAATCCTCTCCTTATTAAGCCGCAGCGGGCGTTTTAACCGAAGGGTTCGAGAACCCGGTCCAGGATTCCCTGCATATAGGCGATCAGAACGCCGTAATTGGCGATCGGTACGCCGGCATTGACGGCCTCCGCAATCCGAAAATGCACCTCACGGCGGTTCAGCATACAGGCCCCGCAGTGAACGACCATTTTGTACGGGGACAAATCGGACGGGAAAGTACCGCCGCTGCACGTTGAGAACTCGATTTTCTTACCGGTGTGTTTGAGGATCCAGCGCGGCAGCTTTACCGTGCCGATATCATCGCATTGCCGGTGATGGGTGCAGCCTTCCGCGATCAGCACGCGGTCGCCGTCCTCGAGACTGTCGATCGCACGTGCGCCCTTAACAAGTTCGGGAAGGTCGCCTTTATAGCGCGCGAAAAGAATCGAAAAGGAAGTGAGCGGCACGTCGCGCGGCGTATTGCGCGAGACACTCTCGAACGCCTGCGAGTCGGTGATGACAAGGCGGGGTTTGTTCTTTAAGGAAGAAAGGACCGCCGGAAGTTCGGCATCCTGCGCGACGACGGATATGGCTTTCGCCTCGAGTATGTCGCGGATTGTCTGCTGCTGTGGGAGTATGAGGCGTCCTTTGGGCGCTGCCGAATCAACCGGAACGACAAGAACGACCACATCGGACGGGGAAAGAAGATCTCTGACAATAAAGTCATCGGTCTGGTGATCGGGAAGGGCTAGGATCAGCGCATGTTTTAATGCCTCGATACCTTCGCCTGTGATGCCGGACGCGATCGTGACGGGAATGTTAAGCTCTTTTTCGAGAGCCTTTGCGCGGGCGGAGAGGGCCGCCGTATCCACAGCCAGATCGGATTTGTTGAGAACCAGAACGGCGGGTATTTTTCGCGCCTTGATCTGTGTCAATATATCCCTCTCGAAATCTCCGACTTCGCTTTGGCAATCAGCCGCAACAATCGCGAGATCCGTCTTCTCGAGTACGGCGCGTGCTCGTTCGACGCGAAGCTGCCCGAGAAGTCCCTCGTCGTCAAGGCCGGGCGTGTCGATCATGACACACGGACCGATCGGAAGAAGCTCCATTGCCTTGAAGACAGGATCGGTCGTCGTTCCGGCAATTTCTGAAACAATGGATATCTGCTGGCCGGTAAGGGCGTTGATAAGGCTCGACTTGCCGGCATTGCGCCGGCCGAAAAGGGCGATGTGTACGCGTTCTCCGCGCGGTGTGTCCTGTAAGCTCATGTTTTAAAATCTGCTCCGTCCGTATATTTTATAAGACTCAGCTATGCATTAATCCGGGATCAGTTCGCGACCCTCGGCGTCCATGGTCACACGACCCGAAAGAATTCCGATACCTTCATAATAAGACCAGACGATCGTGACAATGGGGCCTACGATCAGGCACGAGCCAAGCGTGGTGATAAGAAGCTGTGCCACGCCTTTCCCCGTATTGCCGAGATAGAAATTGTGAATGCCCAAAGTGCCAAAAAACATCGCAAGGAGACCGGCGGCGGTCTTTGATTTCGTCATCGTTCCGTTGTTGGCCGGATCGATAAGGGGATTACCGTCCGCATCCGCTTTGATCGAACCGGATAGGATCTGAACACCTTCAATAACACTCCATATAACGGCAATAATCGGACCTACTCCGATGATACTGCCGAGTGTGGTGAGGAGAAGCTGCGCGATCGCCTTGGAAGTGTATCCCAGATAGAAATTATGCACGCCGTAAGAACCCAGGAAAATTCCCAGGACGCCCGCGATGATCTTGGATTTTCCGTTGACCTGGTTAAAATCCGGATCCGCGATCGGTTGACCGTCTCCGTCCGTCGTTGTCTGGCGGGTCAATATCTGAACGCCTTCCACGATACCCCAGATAAAGGTTACCAGAGCGCCCAGGCCGAAGAGCAGGCTGCCCAGAATCGTGATCAGAAGCTGAATCATAGCGAGATCACGCTTGCCCAGATAAAAATTATGAAGCCCAAGAGTGCCGCCGAAGATTCCAAGGAGACCGGCTGTATGTCTGTAACGAATGATAGTGGCCGGATATGTAGCCATGTTCTTATACCTCCACATAATAACGATATCTCTTATCCGTAACATAAGATCATACCGAAAAGATTCACTTTCTAGTATACTATTAAAAAAGCGTATGCGGAGGCTGTCGTTATGAAAAGAACGGATTATATCAGCTGGGACGAGTATTTTATGGGGATTGCACTGTTGTCGTCACAAAGAAGCAAAGACCCGGGTACGCAGGTAGGTGCGTGCATCGTAAGTCCCGAAAAGAGAATCCTGACGGTCGGTTATAATGGCATGCCGAGTGGCTGCTCCGACGACGATTTCCCTTGGGAGCGTACCGGAGACCCGCTTGAAACGAAATATTTGTTTGTCTGCCACGCGGAAATGAACGCCATTCTGAACAGCGGGCACAGCGACCTTAAGGGAAGCATCGTATACACAACGCTGTTCCCGTGTGCCGAATGTACAAAGGCGATGATCCAGAAGGGTATTAAGGAAGTCGTCTATTTATCCGATAAATATGCGGGCGACGACCTGTTTGTCGCCGCCCGCCGTATGATGGATTCTGCCGGAGTCATCTATCGTCCCTATCAGTTGACCGGCCGCATGATCAATATCGAAGTCTGATTTGTCATGAGCGCTGCCGTCTGCTCTCCGGTCAATACAGTCATGTCATGAGTTTGCGCTGTCTCCGGGTCTGCCCGGGGCAGCTTCGCTGTCTGGCGCGATTACGCTGCCCGACGCAGGGTTCGCGACGGTTGCCGGCACATTTTCCGGTATCGGGAAGAGCTTTCTCGACCAGAGGATGAAGCAGAGCGCAGCAAGTGCTATTGCTGCGATCACAATCTCCACAACAGTCGTGTCAATGTAGCCCTTCTGCGCGAAAACGGCCGGTATATCAATCGCGGCGTGCAGAAGTATGGCAAGAACGAAATAGAGATACTTCTTCTGTACGACCGAATAGAGCACCAGAATGGATAACGCGATCTGAATCGCCATCGTACTGAGCCGTTCAATGCCGCCGAGTGTGTAGGTCCACCACACTTCCCCGACCAGAGAATCTTTCACGGCAATCAGGGCATCGGCTGTTGTTTTAGGCAGTGCCGCCGTCATCGCGTCGAAATTTCCGGTGTTGATCAGAATGGCATAGACGATCAGGTTGACAAAGGAAAGCGCCACAAGAAGGATCGCCTCGATCCCGCCGTGTCCGATTCCGTAGGCAACGCCATGCTTCCATTCCGTCTTCTTTTTCATAAGGAAGCGGAAGACGAGAAAGCGTCCGGTTTCTTCAAAAATACCGGCAGCCAATCCGCCGTACAGCGCATATGCCCAAATGTTCTTCCCGAAAAAGTCGGAGATTCCGGGGTTTGTCAGCACGAGATTGTGCATCAGCGACTCCAGAACCAGAACGAACAGAATGAAAACGCCCATACCGAGGAGAACCGGGATAAATCCCGGACGCTGTTTGCGGAGAAAAACGATGCAAAGAACGACCGGGAAAACGAGCGAGCAGGCGAGGGAAAAGAAGAGTGCAATGAAGGTAAGTGTGCCAACCATATGAACCTCCCATATTGTTGATAGCTGTTATATTTGTTACATGACAAGTATAACAGAAATCGCAAAACAATCAACTAATTTTAATTTTGGCAGAAATATTACATAAATCGACCGTTTCAGCTATTGACGATTGTGCAGTACCGTCGTAAAATTACTACTATAAAACAAATACTACATGAGGAGGAGACGCGATGAATGTTCAATTCAAAAAAGGTGTTCTTGATCTGTGTGTCTTGTCCATGCTGAAAAATTCGGATCAATACGGATATGAGCTGGCCAATACACTTTCAGAAATTATCCAGATCTCGGACGGCACGGTTTATCCGATTCTTCGCAAACTGGCGACGGACGGTATGGTCACGACTTATTTGCAGGAATCGCAGAGCGGTCCGCCGCGCAAGTACTACAGTCTCACGGGACTCGGCAAGAAGACGCTGATTAACCTGCAGCAGGAATGGATGACGTTTTCAAGAAGCGTCAATCAGATCGTAGGAGGGGATAGCAAATGACCAGACAGGAATATCTTTCTGCGATCCGTAAAGAGCTTTCGTCTTTGACGGAATCGGAAGTGAACGATATTGTACGAGACTTTGACGAGCACTTTGAGGTCGGTCTCTCACAGGGAAAGACGGAGCATGAAATCTCCGCCGAACTCGGCGATCCGGTCACAGTGGCACGCACATATTTTGACGATCTCGAAGACGTCGGACATACCATGAAGGAATCGGAAGAAGCAGCTGCAAACGGATTTGCCGCCGGACATGCAGTCCCCGTTATCGCTCCCGTCAGCGCCGGCTCCGATCAAACAGCCGGAACAGCTGCCAACCCGGCACCGGCCGGATCCGCCCCGCAAGCCGCGACCGTCAAGAAAGACGTATCGGGTGCACGCCTGTTTGTTGTACTTTTTAATGTACTTCTGACCTGGTGGGTGTTCCTTTCGATCGTTGGGATTCTGCTCGGTTTCTGGGCGGCTTCAATCGCCCTTCTGGCCGGAGGTATTGCCGCATTCATCGGAATTGTGGCCGCGACCGGAGGCTGGATTGCCGTACTTGTACTTCTTGGGATTTCGGGAGTAACACTTGGAATCGGAACGGGAATCCTTAACTTCTTCATGACCAAGTGGTTCGTCATCGGCTGTAAAGCGTACATCAACTGGAACATCAAGCTCTACAACGAGGGCTTCTGAAAAGAGGGAAACATATGAAGAAATCAACAGTGGTTCTAATTATCGTCTGTGTCGTCTGCCTGCTGGTCGGAACCATCACCGCCATCGCGGCCTCCGTTAAGGCAACAGAGCTTGGAATCAAATTCGCCTCCGAGAATGCGGAAGGCTGCTACGAGTGGTTTAGCGACGACGGCAACTGGACCTGGACGTGCGATGAGACCTACGCAAGCAGCGATACGGGAGATGTGAACGTCAACCTCCCCGGCATACAGGTGCATGTGGATGACGATAAGGTGAACGTGAACCTTCCGGGCATTCAGGTCAATGTTGCGGATGGCACGACCGTTGTCAGCGAATCGGATGCGACATCCGTGACGACCTCCGAGGCCGACTAAGGTATTCCGAGGTATTACGGAGCATCCTGCCCAATATCCCCAAACATCCCGAAGCAGGCAGAAGCAAGGGATTACCTGGGACTTGTCCTAAAGACAGTCCCGTATAAAATGTACTATCCCCCCCATACCAGCCTATAGAAATTCAAGTGAGAAAAAGAGCGGGTCCGCTGTCGGGTCCGCTCTTTTTTGTTGGGTGAAAAACGTCCGGAGAGAAGCTGGATTGGATAAAATTATAAGTGCGTACTCAGCGAAAAATATCGATATGCACTGTTAAAATGATAATCTCTCATGATGACACGCATTTCTATTATTGTTATCGAAATAATGCAAAAGAAAAGGAGAAATTACTATTGACATAGCAACAGATGTTGTCATTGGTTTCTTATTTATTGTCTTTTCATATATGTGTAAACAGCTCTACGTTTAATAGTTCTATCTTTAACAAATCTAATTCCTAAGTCTGGATTTTCAGTAATATGATTAAAAAAGTTTTTACCTAAAACTCCTGCATTTCCCCTATCAATCTGTGACCATTCTTCGTCACTAAAAACATCTGGAACAGTAAACTCTTTACCATCAAAACTTCCTGTTTGAATTCTTTTAATCACTTCATCAACAGAAAAAATAGTAGTTTCGTTAAACAGTTTATAACGGATGTACTCTTGAATATTCATTCGTTTTGCTTCGGCCGCATCCTCTAACTTTTTGCTGTACTCTTCGTTCAAATCAAATCTAAATGTTGCCATAACCTTCACTCCTTCACTATTAAACAAGTATTTAGCATCGACTGCTGCCGTTATTGTACCAACGGCAGCAGTCGATGTCAATAGGATTATTCAGATATTATTTAAGCCCAGCGGAATTTCACTCTCCGCCTTCCCCTAAAAAGTTAGGAAGCAATAAAAGTACATCCAGAATAACTTTTAAGTAATTCTTCAAAAATCCGGAAAAAGCACTTCCATATCCCCTTAAGAAGATAAAAAGTAAGCGTCAAAGGAACAGACACTTTTCGGAGAGTGTAAAGAAGCGAGAAAATGAACACTCATATAGGGAGTGCGTTAAGATTTCGGGCAGTTTAATAGGATACGATCAGTCACCATGAAGGCTTACGACCGCTTCAGCCATCCGACGTCGGCCATCGAATTCCTTCTTTGCCGACGGCATGACCACCTCGTATACATCAAATATCAGCCATCCGCGCTTCTCCGCTCCTCGATCGCCTTGGCGACAATCATATCCTTGACCTTCATAAGGCGCGTGACGGCGCCGCGCTCGTTCTCTGAGAGCTTCATCGTAATATACCGGATGGTCTCGACATAGCCCGGGATCAGAAAGTGCTCGAGCGCATTGACGCGGCGGCGCGTCTTCTCGATCTCGGAAGACATCAGCTGACAGGCTTTTTCGAGCTCGGCAAGGCGAAGCATGTCGGGCAGTATACCGGAAAGTGCTAGGATCGCTTCGTCGAGATCGCTCGATGTGAAGGCGAAACCGTAGGAGAAAATGTCGTTGTCGTCGTCGGTACGCGTTTCCTTCTCGAAAACAGGAACCCGGACGCCCATGACGTTTCTCTCCGTGATGGTAAGCTTCAGTTCCTGCTTGTGGTGCATCATCGCGACCGCGAGCACTTCGTTCTGCATCAGGGACCGCGCAACGGACATATGGTTATTGGCTTCGACGATACGTGCCTCGACACTGCGCCGGAGCTTTTTCGTCTCGCGAACGGTCTCGAGGAACTGCCGCATCAGCTCATCACGCTTGTCTTTCAGGAGCTTGTGTCCGCGGCGTGCCGTGACGAGCCTCTTTTTGAGGCGTGTCAGCTCCATGCGGGTCGGATTGACGGGAAGTATGGCCATATCGCGTTAAACCTCGTAATACTTGTCGAGAAAAGTCTCCCGTATGCGCTTCAATTCGCTTCTGGGAAGGATGCGGAGGAGCTTCCATCCGATCTCCAGTGTCTCTTCGACGGAACGGTCGGTGTTAAAACCCTGCGAGATATATTCCTTTTCGAAAGCGTCGGAGAATTTGGCGTAGAGCTTGTCGATATCGGTCAGTGCGGCTTCGCCCAGGATGACCATGAGCTCTTTGGCGTCCTTGCCTCGCGCGTACGCCGAGAAGAGCTGATTCATTGTGTCGGAATGATCTTCTCTTGTCTTTCCCTCACCGATTCCTTTGTCTTTGAGACGGGAGAGAGAGGGCAGCACGTCGATCGGCGGGAGAATGTTCTTGCGGTAGAGCTCGCGGCTCAGGATGATCTGTCCTTCGGTGATGTATCCGGTCAGGTCGGGGATCGGGTGTGTCTTGTCGTCTTCCGGCATCGAGAGGATCGGGATCAGCGTAATGCTGCCGTTCTTGCCCTTCTGGCGGCCGGCTCTCTCATAGAGGGAGGCCAGATCCGTATACATGTATCCCGGATATCCGCGGCGGCCGGGCACTTCTTTTCGAGCGGCCGAGACCTCTCGGAGCGCGTCTGCATAATTCGTGATATCTGTCATGATGACCAGGACGTGCATGCCTTGCGTAAAGGCCAGATATTCGGCGGCGGTCAAGGCCATACGCGGAGTCGCGATGCGCTCGACGGCAGGATCGTCGGCCAGATTGATAAAGAGCACGGAACGGTCGATGGCGCCCGTATCGCGGAAACTCTCAATGAAATAATTCGCTTCCTCAAAGGTGATGCCGATTGCGGCAAATACGACGGCAAAAGGATCGGAGGTGCCCGAGACTTTCGCCTGTCTGGCGATCTGTGCGGCAAGCTGTGCGTGGGGAAGACCGCTTCCCGAGAAGATCGGGAGCTTCTGGCCGCGGACCAGCGTATTGAGACCGTCGATCGCGGAAACGCCTGTCTGGATGAATTCCTGAGGGAAACTGCGCGCGACCGGATTCATCGGAAGTCCGTTGATGTCGAGGCGCGCCTCGGGGATCAGTTCCGGCCCGTCGTCGATCGGGCGGCCGAGACCGTCGAAGGTGCGTCCGAGCATGTCGGGAGATACAGCGAGCTCCATCTGACGGCCTAAGAAACGGACTTTGCTGTCGGAGAGATTGATGCCGGCGCCGCTCTCGAAAAGCTGCACCAGGGCATTGGAGCCGTTGATTTCAAGAACGCGGCAGCGTCTTGTCTCGCCGCTTTTGAGTTCGATTTCACCGAGCTCGTTGTAGCTGACATCGGTGACACCGCGGACCAGCATCAGCGGGCCTGCGACTTCTTCGATGGTACGATATTCCTTGGGCATCAGACAACCTCCTTTTTAAGCGCCTGTCCGATTTCGTGCTTCAGGCGGGCTTCATTCTGAATAAAAGTATCTTCGATTTCTTTTTCCGGCACGTACTTGAAACGGCCGATCTTTTCGCGGACTCCGAGGCTCACGATATCGTTAATATCGGCACCCTGAGCGAGGGCTTCGACAGACGCGTCATAATACAGGAGGATCAGCTTCATCAGAAGGTCCTGCTTCCTAAGTGTCGAATGTGTATCGACCTCGTGGAAGGCTACCTGATGCAGAAAATCTTCGCGGATCGAACGGGACACTTCCATCTTGAGACGGTCGCCGGGGGACAGCGCGTCCATACCGACAAGCCGGACAATTTCTTCGAGTTCGGCTTCTTCCTGCAGGAGATGGAGGAACCGGGCGCGGTTATCGTTCCATTCCGTGGATATGTTTGCCGTGTACCAGTCTTTTAGAGAATCGACGTACAGGGAATAGCTTGTGAGCCAGTTGATCGCGGGAAAGTGGCGCTTATACGCGAGCTGGGCATCGAGACCCCAGAAGACTTTTACGATTCGGAGTGTCGCCTGTGAGACCGGCTCGGAGATGTCGCCGCCGGGCGGCGATACGGCGCCGATTGCCGAGAGCGTTCCTTCGCGACGATCGCTGCCGAGGGAGATGACGCGGCCGGCCCGCTCGTAGAACTGCGCCAGGCGGCTTCCGAGATAGGCGGGGTATCCTTCTTCACCGGGCATTTCCTCCAGGCGTCCGGACATCTCGCGCAGTGCTTCGGCCCAGCGGGATGTGGAGTCCGCCATGATCGCGACGGCATAGCCCATATCGCGAAAATATTCGGCGATCGTGATTCCGGTATAGATCGAAGCTTCACGTGCCGCTACGGGCATGTCGGAGGTGTTGGCGATCAGAACCGTGCGGTTCATCAGGGATTCTCCGGTATAAGGGTCGATCAGTTCGGGGAATTCATTCAAAACGTCCGTCATCTCGTTGCCGCGTTCGCCGCAGCCGATGTAGACGATAATATCCGCCTGCGCCCATTTCGCGAGCTGATGCTGCGTAACGGTCTTGCCGCTTCCGAAGGGGCCCGGAATAGCCGCGACACCGCCTTTTGCAATAGGGAAGAGACAATCGACAACACGCTGACCCGTGATCAGCGGCATAATCGGAGCGAGCTTCTTGCTGTACGGGCGGCCGACACGGACAGGCCACTTCTGAAGCATCATCAGGTTCTCGTCTCCGGACGGGCCGGAGAGAACGGCGATCGTGTCCGTCACGGTGAAATCGCCTTCGCGAATCGAGACAAGTTTTCCGGACTTGCCCGGAGGAACCATGACTTTATGGGATACGACAGGGGTTTCCAAAACCGTTCCCAGAATGTCGCCGGCAATAAGCTCGTCGCCTTCCCGGGCTGTCGGAACGAAGTGCCACAGCTTTTCGCGGCTTAAGGAGGGAACCTCCACGCCGCGCGTCAGATTATTCCCGATCAAGTTCATAATCACTGCCAAGGGGCGCTGGATGCCGTCGAAAATTCCGCCGATCAGACCGGGAGCCAGCTCGACGGAGAGCGGCATGCCCGCAGATTCGACAGGTTCGCCGGTCTTTAAGCCCGACGTTTCTTCGTAAACCTGAATAGAGGCTCTGTCGCCGTGCATTTCGATAATTTCGCCGATCAGACGCTTATCGCTGACGCGTACGACGTCGTACAGATTGGCGTCGCGCATACCTTCGGCGACGACCAGCGGACCGGATACCTTAAGAATAGACCCCGTACTGCTCATATGTTCACCCCTTGCATAAATTGTTAATACGCGAAAACTTTCGCGGACATTATGTATCTGCCAGGATATCGGAACCGACCGCCTTCTCGACGGCCTCTCCGATGGCCTTCATTCCCATTCCTCTGTTGCCGGTGATGCCCGGTATCGGTACGATGACCGGCAAAGGCCGGTCCCGGTATTTAACAAGTTCTTCGGCGAGCTCTTCCGCCAGGCGCTCGGTGATAAAGATCACGGCGTAACCGGTCTCGACAAGGCGGTGCAGGACCAGGATCGACTGATCCATGGATTCTTCCGGGAAGACATCCAGGCCCAGCGCGGTAAATCCGGTAATGCTGTCACGGTCTCCCATTACGGCTATGCTATGCATACATCCTCCTCATGCGTTCCCGGACATGATCGAACGGCAGGTCATTTTCGAGCGCCGTCAGAAGAATCCGGAGGTTCTTGATTTCGGCCTCCTTGGCAAGGTAATACGCAATCAGCGGTTCCGGACCGAAGAACATGTATTTGACGTCTTCGGTCATCGCGACGGCTTTATCGTCACACCACTTCTCAAACGCGGCCGGCGATTGGGACAGCAATGCCGTGGCCTCGGCGTACTCGGTCTGGCGAAGCCAGGTGAGAAGTGCCGCTTCGCCTGCGGCAGCGGATTCGATCAGCTTCTCTCGGTCGGGCTTGCCGACCGAAGAGATGGCTCTGTCCAGGAATTCTGCGCTCTTATGCATACGGGATGCGCGAAAAGCGGTTTTGATGTCGGCCGCGGTGCAGAACAGTTCCTGCAGGCCGATCAATAGCGGGTTCCCGGAGCGCCTCGCCGCAGCGAGGATGTCATTCAGGGCCGCCCGGTCGATGATGATATCGGCAAGCTGACCGTCGCCGGTACGGACGAGTACATCATATGCCTCCTCGCCGACTACATTCATCGGAGGGGGCAGGGTCGAGAAATCACGGGCTTTCACCGCATCTCGGATGAGATCCTGCGGTACGGTTCCCGGGGACAGAAAATACGTATTGATTTCGATGCCGGCAAGGCTGCTCTTGATCGCGGCTTTCAAATTGTGATAATCCTTGCGAAGGATCAGCGCGTCAAGAATCGATATGTCCGGTGCGGTTTCTTCAAGGAACTCCCATGTCCGGACAAGCTCGTTTCTTAAGGCGGAGGCAATATCAACAGAACCCGCGGGAATCTGCCAGCCGTGCGTTCTTAAGAATTCCATGACGGCACTGACAGAGGTGGCCTCTGTCAGATGTTCGAGATCCGCCGACTTAAGAAGCCGGTTCTCCCGGACCCGGACGGCTGTTACCGCATATGCGTAATCCGTCTTCCCCATAGCTTAGGAGGCTCCTTTTGTTTCGTTTGCGAAGAGAATCCGGAAGACCAGATCTCTAAGCTCATCGCGGCGTTCGTACATGAGACCTTCCGCCGTGCCGTTGTATTCGATTTCACCGCAGACGACTACGCAGCCGAAAGTGAAATTGCCCGGTTCCGGCCGGACGGTGACGGGGAAGGGAAGATCAGCGGAGAGCTTCTCTGCAAATCCCTGCGGCATCCGTTCGAGATCTCTCGCGGAAAGTATAAGAGTCGAGGGGCGGTCGATCGGACAGCCGGCGGAAAAAGACGCGATTTGTGCGAAAGCCTCGTTGGCCGGCACTTCGGAGAGGCTCTGGAATGCCGACAAAATGGCTTCGTCGATCAGCCGGTTCCGCTCGGTTAAGAGTGCGTTCCGGAGCGCCGTCTTCGCCGCGGAGTCGCCGCGGGACCGTATACGTTCCGCCTGCCCGGCGGCGTCTTTAAGCCGCATTGCGCGGGTATCGGCCGCCTTTAGGAGGTGCGCGTCTTCGATCTCCGAAGCGCGTTCCTTTGCGGCGGCGATTCGAATCGCTGCCTGCGCTTTGGCGTCCTCTATGATTCTGTCAACAATAGTATCAAGACCTGCCATGCGTAATGTCCCCTCACTTTTTGCCGGAGAAAAAGCGCTCCGGTCCGAATTACAGACCGAGCTTCTCAATGTTGATTACGATCAGAAAGGAAGAAATAAAGGAGATCAGGGCATAGAACTCGACGAGCGTGGCGGAGATAACCGCCTTCGAAGATTCCGTAGGCTTCTTGGCGACGACCGTGACGCCGGTCACGCAGACGCGGCCCTGGCTGATCGCTGAAAAGAGTCCTCCGAAGGCGATCGGGAGGCATGCGAAAAGGTAGGCCCAGCCTTCCTGAACCGAAACGTCGGGCGAGCCGCCCAGAACTCCGATGTTAAGAAGAACCATGACGGCGACGACCAGACCGTAGAGACCCTGTGTTCCGGGAAGAAGCTGCAGAATCAAGAGCTTCGCGAACTTGGTTGGATCATCGATGATGACGGCGGAAGCCGCCTCACTGGCAATTCCGACACCTTTGGCTGATCCGATGCCGGAAAGAGTAACGGCGAGCGCCGCACCGATAATTGCCAGAACAATTCCCTGAATAATCATTTACTTGTCCTCCTTGAGCTTATAGTGTTTCATTTTCATAGAAAACGGTTTGAACGGCCTGCCGCCGCCTTCGTAGAATTTGCCGAAAAATTCCACGTACTGCAGCCGGTTGCCGTGAACATACGCACCGAGTGCGTTGATTCCGATATTGATCGCGTGACCGAAAAGGAACACGACGATAAAGAGCAGGACGCCGCCTATACTTCTCCCGCCGATGGCACCGATTGTATTTACGACGGTGGCGATAATACCCGTGACAAGCCCTAAGGCCATAAGACGGGAATAAGACAGAATGTCGCTGAAATACCCCGTAATGCTGTAAAGGCTTGCAATTCCGCCCATGATCTTGCCGGCGACATGCGGAGAGGACCGTCCCTGTGTAACCACAAGTCCGGCGGCGCCGGCAATCGCGACCCACATACCGATGGTTTGAAGTATGGGCAGAGACGGAAAAACCATCGCCGAAAGGATCAGAAGAATGCCCGCGAAGACAGTCCACCAGAAACCGACGTCCATAATCGCGTCGCCGCGGTGGCCGTTTTTCCAGAGTGTATAGAACTTGATGCCCATGCCTGCGAGAACGTGCAGAAAACCTAAGACCAGACTCAGAATCAGGAGAAGGAGCGGATTCTGAACCGGATCGAACCACACGGGGTTAAGCGACACGGCGTGTCCGAAAAAGGTTCCGGATACGACATACACGATGTTTCCGAACCAGCTTCCGAAAAGTGCTCCCCACAGAATCGTCGAGAGACCGCAGTATAGAAATTTGAGCAGGTTCTTTCTGGGGGCGCCTTCCGGTTTCCGGAAAATCAGCAGATATGAGATGGCGATCACCATGAGAACACCGTACCCGGCGTCCGACAGCATCATGCCGAAGAACAGATAATAGAAGAAAGCCATTACGGGATTCGGATCGACTTCACCGGGTCCCGGGAGACTGTAGGATGCGGTGATATCCTCGACCGGCGAGACAAACGCATTGTTTTTAAGAAGGACGGGAACATCTTCGCCTTCTTCCGGATCCCGGATTTCGATGTGTGCGGTCACATTCTTTTCAATTGCCGTTTTCACGCGTCCGGCATATTTCTCCGGGCAGAAGCCTTCGATTGCGACGGTCTTGCGCGAAAAGAGTACGTTCTTAAGAATGTCATATCGCTCAATCTTCATCGACATATAATCGATGAGAAAGAGAAGCTCGTCACGCGCCGGTGCCAGTGCGGCAATCTTTGCCTTCAGATCCGATATAGCGGCTTCGGCAGAGCGTATCCGCTCGCGGTATCTTCCGAGGCGAAGAGAGGGGGGATGCGTGGTCGGATCAGCCGGAAGAACAAAACCCAGGGCGCGAAGCGCGGTCCGGCATTCGTCTTCGTCGGATTTATGGCAGAGAATAACGGCGCAGGTCATTTCGCGCGTGGCAGATACTATGATCGTCTCCGTCGCCAAGGGAGCGGCGGCGCTGTTATTGGTCCGCGCTTCCGGATCGTTTTTGCTGACGGTCCGTGCTTCCGAATTGCCGTTTCCGGTATGCGAAAGAGCATCCGAGAGGGACTCGGCGGAGTATTCCCGCGGAAGTGAACCGATAAATGCTACTGTGTGTTTTGACCCCGTATAAGCCATCGGTATGTCGAGCCCTTCCCAGGGAAAGTACTTCTCAAGCATCTGACGGGTATAACGGAGAGCGGTCGTCTCTGTCTCAATACGGAGACGCAAACTCTCGATTTCGCCGGCTATACGGATGGCATCCGTACTTCTGGCAGTGTGCTCAGCGAACGTCTCCTCCGTAAGCTCGGTACGTCCTGTGTAGGTGTCGAGCATCGACGCGCGGAATCCCGAGTATTCGTCGAGCGTCTTTAAAGCAAGGAGCGCCGCATTGCGGTGCTCCTCATAGACGGATCGGCTGGAATGAACGTTTGTGTGAATATATGCTTCTGAGGCGTCGCCGGCAGTAATCTCCACGACACCTTCGCGCTGCAAAAGACGGATGACATTCTTGGCATCCTTGTGCACCGCAATAATCTCTATTCGTTTCATTTTTAGAACAGCCATATCACACCTTACCGATGATGCGATCCCGAACCGCAGCGATGGCTTCGGGCATTCGGGGGGAGACACGGACACGAAGTGCTTCGGATTCTTCCCGGGCAAGCCGGTCTGCGTCTTCTTCCTGCTTTTTTCGAGCTTCTTCGGCGTCAGAGAGGATGCGCTGAACTTCTTCAGCTGTTTCCCGATCGATCTTCGCGAGCTTTACACTCGCGGCGCTCTCCGCGTCCGCGAGCAGCACGGCAGCGGCGGAATCGGCCTCCCGCTCGATCTGAAGGGCCTGTTCCTCTGTCTCGGATATTCGTTTTATACTATCGGACGCCATCTATACCTCCTGAAATTCGCCTGCGGAACATTCGTCAAAAAGCCCGTCTCGGCAAGTCGTCATTTGAGGGGCCGCTCAATCTGGCCGGACGGTTTGCAATACCGACAAGGAAGCGAAATATGATTCGAAACCTCTGAACAGATTAACATAAATAACCATGACAAAGGAAGTAAGAAATTGTGAAATTTGCACACGCAAAGAAAATTGTTGACATATACGCGTATTCGTATCATAATTTCGTTGAACAGATGATCAGCGAAAAAGCGATACTTACAGCCACAATGTGTATTTATAACAGGGGGGATATTTATGACAAGAATCGATAAATTATCAAATTCCGGGGATCTAATCATCCTCGGCGCCGGCATTTCCGGCCTGGCCGCGGGTATCTACGCGCAGATGGCCGGCTATCACACGACTATTTTCGAGAAGAATGCGGTTCCCGGCGGCGAATGCATGGGCTGGGACCGGAAGGGCTACCATATCGACGGGTGTATTCACTGGCTGACCGGAACCAATCCCGCGAATCCTCTCTACAAGGTCTGGGAGGATGTCGGCGCGCTCGGACCTGATGTGGAAGTCTACAATCCCGAAAGCTTCTGTGTGATCGAGACACCCAAGGGACTCCTTCATCTATACAACGATATGGACCGGCTTAAGAAACATCTGTATGAGTTCGCGCCGGAGGACCAGGAATCTTTGGAAGGTCTGTATGCCGCGATCGAAGCCATCAAAGATTCGAACATCCCGATGAGTCCGCCCGAGATGATGGGTCCCGCGGAAATTATAAAGATGCTCGGTGCGATGAAGAAGCAGGGCAAGGTCTTAAAAGCCTGGGAAATCTCCCTCGGCGAGTACGTCGGGCGGTATAAGAATCCGTATCTCAAGACGCTTCTCCTTTCCGTACTTCCACCGACACAGTCCGCGAGCGTACTGCCCTTCACACTTGCGACGGTCATGACGGGGAACGGCGGCCGTCCGCGCGGCGGTTCGAGAGCCATGGCACTTCGAATGGCCGAAAAGTACAAAAGCCTCGGCGGGACGCTCCGCCTCAACACACCCGTCGATGAAATCATTGTCGAAAACGGACGCGCCGCGGGCATCCGTCTCGCCGGGAAAAACGGCGTTCCGGGCGAATTCATCCCGGCCGGCCACGTTATGTCCGCGACCGATGTCCATGTGACGCTCGACCGCTTCCTGCGCGGAAAATACCCTCTGGAAGACTTCCGTTTTCGCGATGCCGATCCGAAAACCTATCCGGCTCCGACCTGCTGCCTGGCCGCGTTCGGGCTCGATATTGACGTGAAATCCATGGCTCCCGATATGCTGATCGATGTGCCGCCCTTCCATATAGAAGGAAAAGAGTCGAGTGCCATATCCATGAAGCACTACTGCTATGAGCCTTCCTTTGCGCCCGAAGGACATTCCGTCCTGCTCGTCCTGACCGGAGGCAACTACGACTGGTGGAAATCCCTTGTATCCGACGATACCGGAAATCCTGACCGGAATCATATCGCTAGCGCAAAATACACCGCGGAAAAGGCGAGAGTGCTCGAAGACATGGCTCACTCTCTTGTGAAGAAATTTCCGGAGTGGGAAGGACATATCGAGCCGCTCGATTTCGTCACGCCCCTTACCTATGAGCGCTACTGCGGCGCTTACCGCGGCCAGTGGATGTCGTACGGAATGACCGAGCATGGCAAACGCCTGCTTCATAATGGTAAAATAAAAGGACTCGAGAACTTCTCGATGTGCGGCCAATGGCTGATGGCGCCCGGCGGAACACCTGTCGCCGTCATAACCGGCCGATGGGCCGTACAGCGCCTTATGAAAAAAGACAAAATCTCCCGGAGGTTCTGATGGGAATACGCGCCGAACAGAAAGAGAAACGGTATAAGGAGATCCTCGATCAATCACTGGATCTCTTTATACATAAGGGATTCCCAGGCACGTCGGTGCGCGATATCGCGGCGGCCGTGCACTCGAGTCCCGCGCTGCTGTTTCACTATTTCGAGAGTAAGGACGATATTCTCATCGCCCTCCTCGCGATGGCGATGGGCGGGGTACAGTCCGCGAACTCTATGCTTTCCGGCGAAGGCACTCCGATCGAGCAGTTCGACAGCATTGCGCGCATGATCTTCGAGTCCTTCTCCGATTGCCCGGAATCCGCACCGCTCTTTCTCCTGGTACACCAGGTGGCGATCTTTGACTCGATGCCCGAAAAAGCAAAGGAAATCATCGGCAGCATACCGACGATCGAAAACTCCATACCCGTCGTCATCGAAGGCCAGAAAAGAGGCGAGATCCGTCCGGGCGATCCGGCGCTTCTCGCCGTAACCTTCTGGAGCGCCATACAGGGAGTTGCGGAAACGATCGCGATGAATCCCGGCTGCCCGGTGCCCGACCCCGCCTGGATCACCGACATCCTGAGGGTGCGCTGAGCGAGATCATACCCGGAACAGACATTTGATATCCCCAATGCGCGAAAAGCAGCTTTCCTGCCGCGGCCGCGCTTTTTTTCGCGCAAAATCAGAATAACTTGAACTTTAGAAAGAAATGCTTCCGAACGGTTGACAAGCCCCTCGCATAAAGATAAAATCGAATCGATAAGAAATTATCGATATAAAGCGGTTTACGATTACGGGAGGTAATCCATTATGAACGGGAAAGTATTACGGGAGAAAGTCAACACGGAATTTACAGCAGAGCTCCTGGCCCCGTGCGGAATCAATTGCGCCGCATGCTCTCAGTTCCTTCGCGAAAAGAATCGCTGCACAGGATGCGGTACGCCGGGCAGCAGCTGCCGCGCAAGCGCGAGCTGCGTCATCAAGAATTGTGCGGAACACCAGAAAGCTGAATTTACCTTTTGCTACGAATGCGGGAAATTCCCCTGCGAGCAGATGAAGCTCTTCAACAAGCACTACGTCGACAAATATAAGCACAGCCCCATTGCGAATCTCGAAAGAATGAAAGAGGACGGTCTCGACGCCTACCTCGAAACGGAAAAAGAAACCTGGACCTGCAGCCACTGCGGCGCAACACTCTGCATCCACAAGGAAACCTGCCCGGAGTGCGGCGCGGAGAGATTCGAAGATTAAGGTCACAAAAGATCTCGCTCTCGAAACAGGTCCTCGGCGTCACAAAAGATCTCATTTCCTCCGCAGGTCCTCAGTGTCGCAAAAGGATCTCATTTCCTCCGCAGGTCCTCGGCTAAAGCCTGCGGATGCTCGGAAATGAGACCTTCTGCTCACATAATGTACGCGTTTAGATAGAAACTAAAGCGTTGATTCACGCACTGACTTCCGGTGCCGCCTTATGAAATGGATAAACTCTTTTCTCCGCCGAAGTTCCGCAGGATCGCTAGCGATCCGAGGACTTGTTCGCACGCCGGAGAAAAGAGTTTTGACATTCACTTGTCTGAACGCCGGAGGAATGGATTTTTTATCCCCTGCGGATGCTTCGAACCGCGAGAGCTTTTGCTTTTAGCGCGCGTTAGTAGGTGGATGGAATCTATGGTTCTGGTTAGCGCGTTTAGGGAATTCATCAATTATGATCCCGATACTTTTTCCGAATAGAATGCCACCTCAAATCAGATCTGTTTATACTCAAAGCCGGGCGGTATTCTGAACGGAGACGGTTTGGCGCCGAAACACGGCACCCGCATACGGCATGCGTACGAAAAGACACCTAGCAACCTGTTTCGTACGCAGATTTTGTCGCAAAAGCTGACCGACAAGCTTCGGCATGCGTACGAGAAGACGCCAAATGACCTGTTTCGTATGCAATTCTTTTCGCGAATGCCGACCGCTAATGTTCGGCATGCGTACGAAAAGGCTTCAACTAACCTGTTTCGTACGCAACTCCAGTCGCATGCTGCAAATCCAGGTAGTATTCTGTGCCGATGTGGGTTTGAGAGCAAAGCAAACAACCCGACGGCGTTTTGAATCCAAGGTTTCCCGATCCTTCGTCAAATCCTATGCACCTGTTCCGCTTCTTATATCTCCTTCGTAAGGCGGCGGTTAGGTCAGGAATATCAATTCCCACTCTTTCTTCTCCTCGAAAAGCAATATAATGGAAAAATGAATGCGGATGCTTGGGCTTTTCGCGACGAAGGAGATAAATATGCTAAACGATGATTCGATTCTCCTGAAACTCATTTCTTACGCAGAGAACGATCCCCGCGTTCGGGCGATGGTTCTTTTCGGGTCTCGAGCAAGGGAAGAGAAAACGGCTGACCGGTTCTCAGACTATGACCTGATCTTCTTTGTCAGCGATATTGATTACTTTGTTCATACCGATGAATGGCTTCGCGGGATCGCGGAACCGAGAATCTCTTTTTTCGAGAATACGGCGGTTCAGGACTATGAGCGGCGTGTGTTTTTCGATGACGCGATGGACATGGACTTCCTCTTCTATAATGTCAAGGATGTTGAACGGATTACGGCGGATCCGATCATTCGCGCATGGTATGCAAAAGGCCATCGGATTCTCGTTGACAAGATCCATTATGCAAAGATCGTAGAGGCGAGCCGCCCCGCTCCTATGAAGAAGAAAGCTGTAACGGAACAGGAATTGCGCAACAGCGTGAATAACTTCTGGTTTCATACGATCTGGGCGATAAAAAAGCTTCGACGCGGTGAAATATGGGCCGCAAAGAACTGCATTGACGGATAATTGAAGAACTTGATTAGAGAGATGCTCGAGTATGAGGTGATTGCAGGAAACGGTACGGATTTCGACATATGGCATGACGGTCGCTTCTTCGATGAGTGGGCGGCCCCGTCTGCCCGTTTCGGGCTTCAAGACGCGTACGGAAAATACGATCGGGAGTCTCTTCAGTTGGCCTTGGCGAACACGATGGATCTATATGCGACTGCTGCCCAAAACACCGCCCGCCTGATGAAATATCTCTACCCGGCTGAGGCTGAAGAGTACGCCCGCAGGAGTGTCGAGAGACTTTTGCTCACATAATAGGTCAATCGCAAAAGCTCACATAATGCACGCGTCTAGATATATATAAACATAAGTATTGGCACGCACTGACTTCCGGTGCCGCCTTATGAAATGGAGAAACTCTTTTCTCCGCCGAAGTTCCGCAGGATCGCTAGCGATCCGAGGACCTGTCTGAACGCCGGAGAAAAGAGTTTTGACATTCACGCCGGAGGAATGGATTTTTCTCTGTTCTGCAACAAATTTCATTTTTCACTCGTCTTATAGATAGAAGCCCTTTTAAATTTAGTAACGAGGTGATTACTATGGACGTTAAGCCTGTAAAAGAGTATAACGAAGCCAAATACCCAAGCCTCAATTCTGTTCGCGCGAATCTCCGCAAGAATTCCAGAGGCGCAAAGGCGGCGGTCAGCACCGCAATGGCCGTGGCTGCGGCACTTTCGTTGACGATGTGCACGCCGGCGACAACGACCAGCACCGGCGACGAGACAGGGACGTATGAGACGGAGCTAGGCGGAACTACGACCATTACAGAGACGGAACCTTTTGAAACGCAGCTGGCCGGAGATCTGGCCGTAACCGAGACGACACCGATGATTACTTTGTCGGGTTTGATTGCCCCGGAAGAAAGTGACGACTACGCGGCCCCGACGGACGAAAGCACGACGGCCACAGCGGCCGAAACAGCAACCGAAACAGCGGCCAGAACGACAGATGAAACGGCAGCGATCGATGACGAGACATATATGACGACGGCCGGAGTCATCGCGATCGAAGAGTGACAGGTGCACTATGAACATGACGATTCACTTGACCGATGCCTGTAATTTAAGGTGCAGGTATTGCTATCAGACAAGAAGTCCCGAGCGGATGACAGAGGAGACGGCGCGAAAAGCGATCGATCTCTCGCGCAGCGGCGGCGAGGGCGTTCTGGCGAAGGGCGATACGGCGCATACAGGTGTCTGCTTTTTCGGGGGCGAACCGCTCCTGATGCGCGGGCTGATCGAGGAGACGGTCGCGTACGCCAATGAGATTCATGAGAGGACGGGACATGCGTTTTTCTTTCGCCTGGTGACGAACGGGATTCTTCTGGACGAGAGTTTTCTTAGGTTTGCCGCAAAGAATAAGATCGGGCTCGGATTCTCGCATGACGGGCTGATGCAGGACGACGCGAGAATTTTTCCGGACGGGACGGGCACGGCCGCAATTCTGGAAGAGAAGATTCCGCTTCTCCTCAAATTTCTGCCGGATACGATGGTGATGTGTACCGTGTATCCGGCTTCGGTCGGCAAGTTTGCCGACTCCGTCGAGTGGCTTTTCGCGAAGGGGTTTCGTAAGATTTATACGATTCCGATGCTCGGGGCGGCCGCGGACTGGACCGATGAGAGAATCATGGAACTCGACCGGCAATACGATAAGATATCTGACCTCTATGTGAGGTGGACCAGAGAGGGCACCGACTTTGATTTTCCGGTATTCGACAACAAGATCGCATCGCATATTCTCGGCGACGATTACCGGCACAGGACTTGCCGTTTCGGGATCCGGCAGGTGTCGGTCGCGCCGGACGGCGGGATTTATCCATGCATTCAGTTTGTCGGAGATCCTTTGTCGAGAATGGGCAGCGTTGACGAGGGGATTTATCACGGCAGTGTGCCGCGGGCGGTCTTAGAGGAGCGGAACGAACCGGATACATGTCTTTTATGTACGCTGAAGAGCCGCTGTAAATACAATTGCCGCTGCCAGAATAAGCAGATGAGCGGTTCGCCCGAACGTGTGTCACCGTTTACGTGCGCACATGAGAAGATGCTGATCAAGTATGCCGACCGCGCCGCGGACCGGCTTTTCGAGGAGAAGAATGAGACCTTTATCCGTAAGCAGTACACGGCAAGGCTTGAGCGGGACTGCCCGGAATTTTTCGCGGATTAATTGGATGGAGGCGCTATGAAGAAGAATGATTTCTGGAATCTTCTCAATCTTCTCGAATGGAAGTACGAGGGGGACGACGAGCAGGTGACGAAACCGGTCGTGCGGGCCTTGGCGAGAATGGACGAGGAGGAGATTTTCGCGTTTAATGACATCGCGAAAAAGCTCATCGCCGATCTCGAAAAGGAGAAGGCGGTGAGGCTGGCCGCGGAAGCGTCGGGTTCGGTATCGGAGGAGGAGTTAAGGAAGATTCTTTGTGTCGCGATCGTCAACGGCAGGAAGTACTATGAAGATGTCCGGAAGGGAAAAAGCCGTCTGAATCCGGATCTGGAGTTCGGAAGCATCTTAACCGTCGCGGAAAAGGCGTGGGCGGTCAAGGCCGAGCGGCGTATCACAGGCTGATTCGTGTCTCAATATAGGTCTGTTTAGCGGCTGTCTCACATTTGTCGCGCTCCCGAGTCCTTGGGCTTCGTCCTGAATAGCCCAATCTCTGACTCAGGATGCGTTTTCGACCTCGTTTTGATTTGAGTTCTCCAGACGCAAATTGGAAGGATGTTTTTGTGAAAAGAAAGTGATTTGCTGGGATCAAGAACGCCGGGCGGCCTCCGCGGCGAAAAATGCGTACGAAGCAGGTCATTCAGTGTCATTTCGTACGCATGCTGGACCCTGCTAATTCGACCAGCCTGGAAGTTCTGGTATGTATTGGAATGTGATGATGATGCGTTTGTTACCGAATACTCATGACCTTCGTGTTACGAAACCAAAATGCGACAACCTATTCACTGTCTTTGGATGATTCGGAAGATTGATTTTGCCGATGTTTGAAAGCATCTGAGCAAGCTGCGTGAACAAGTCCTGATTTATCGGATTCTTCTGATCTCGTTTTTCGTCTTTGGCAAAGGAATAGGGGGCTGTCTCTCAACTTTCGTTTTGAGGCACCGCTTTTCAATGCCTTTTTTCGAAAAAGGGTATTGACATCTATATCGTATGCCGATATAGTGTGTGTATCGGCAACCGATATAACGACTAACGATACAAGGAGGAGAGTTTATGCCGGAAAGTTCGGAACGCGGCAGCTTGACGGAAGCGGTTTTCTATATTTTATTGGCTCTGTATGAGCCACTTCACGGTTATGGGATTATGCAGAAGGCTGGCGAGTGGAGCCGGGGACGTGTGATTCTCGGAGCGGGTACTCTATACGGAGCGATCAATACGCTGCTCGACAAGAATTGGATTCAAGCTTACAAATCGGACGATGACAGCCGCAAGAAGGAGTACGTGATTACGGATCTTGGGAAGCGGCAGGTTGAGGATGAGCTCTTGAGGCTCGAGGAACGGTTACAGAACGGACGCATGGTCACGGGTGGAGGCGCATTATGAAGAAGATTGTAAAGAAAGCATACTGGAATCCGGAAAAGGAACAGACCTGGATCAATCAGATGGCGGCCAAAGGACTCGCACTGAGTGACTATTCCTGGTGGCGCTATGTTTTCGAGGAGACGAAGCCGGGTGAATTTATTTACCGCATCGATCTTCTCGAACAGGACACGCGGCATCCCGAGAGTGAAGTGTTTCTCAAGTTTCTCGAGGATTCCGGTGTTACTGTCGTCGCCACGTATTTAAAATGGGTTTACCTGAGGAAGAAGGCTTCGGACGGGCCGTTTGAGGTGTATTCGGATATCGAATCCAAAATTCGCCTGTACCGCCGTATTCTTCAATTCTGGTCAAGCCTTCTGGCGATGGTGACGGTTGCGGTTCTGGTGAATTTCGTTGTCTTTATCGCGGAACTTATCGCGACCGGCACACCGGATATGTGGGTGAATTTCGCATGCGGCATTCTATGTACACTGATCGGCATATTGATGTACATCACGCTTGTGCAGCCGGTCAAAAAGCAGATTAAAAAGACCCAAAAGGAAGCGAGTGTTTTCGAGTAAAGGACAATAAAGGACAATAACGGGCAATATGGTGTGGCGCCGCGAAAGGCTGCTGCACCATATTGTTTTAAGCAATGACAGACTCTGTTCGGGTCGCCAACGTATCTGGTCTTAAGTGTCGGCACAAACTATCGGTGTAAAAAGTGTAAGCGAAAACGAAATATCGGTGTAAAAAGTGTAAATGGAATGCGAAATATCGTTGTAAAAAGTGTACTTCAGTGCCATGATGTATTTGTATTATGGTAAGGAGGGGTGCGCATGTATCGGACAGCAATCGAAAAACTCTATAAATGGAAAGACGGCAAACATAGAAAGCCGCTGATCATCGAAGGAGCAAGACAGGTCGGCAAGACTTGGTTGATGAAAGAATTCGGCAGCAAGGCGTATGCGGAAACGGTATATATAAATTTCGATTCCAACTCCGGAATGGCGGAACTGTTTGCGGCTGATCTCGATACAGACCGCTTGATTATGGGGCTGGAACTCTTTACCGGGCGGAAGATCAATCCGGATCGTACCCTACTGATTTTTGACGAAGTACAGGAAGTGCCAAGAGCCCTCTCTTCGTTGAAATATTTCTATGAGAACGCACCGCAGTATCATATTATCTGTGCCGGCTCCCTGCTGGGTATTGCACTGCATCATGGTACTTCTTTTCCGGTTGGGAAGGTTGATTTTCTGAATCTCTATCCACTGTCCTTCAAAGAATTCTTGATGGCAACCGAAAAGGAGAGATTTGCCTCGCTGCTTGATAAGCAGGATTACTCAATGGTTACTTCGTTTAAACAGAGTTATATCGACGCACTGAAACAGTACTACTTTGTCGGCGGTTTGCCGGAAGCAGTACTGAGCTTTGCGGAGGAAAAGGATTTTAACGAAGTTCGCAGCATACAGAAGCGTATTCTGACAGCGTATGAACAGGATTTTTCCAAGCACGCACCGAATGAAATTGTGCCGAAGATCCGTATGATCTGGAACAGCATTCCCTCGCAGCTTGCCAAAGAGAACAAGAAATTTGTTTACGGCCTGGTTCGCGAGGGCGGTCGCGCCAAAGAATATGAAACAGCAATCATGTGGCTCTCCGACTGCGGTCTTGTGCATAAGGTTAGCCGTGTCAATGCGGCGGGGATTCCGCTGAAAGCCTATGAAGATTTGAAATCATTCAAGCTGTATATGGTAGATGTCGGGCTTCTCGGCTGTATGACCGGCCTGAGCCAGCAAACACTGCTTGACGGAAACAACTTGTTTGCCGAATTTAAAGGCGCACTGACAGAACAATATGTGTGTCAACAACTGAAAACGATAGAAGATTTAGGTGTATATTACTACACCAACGACCGCGGCTCCTGTGAGGTTGATTTTGTCATTGATGTCGGCAATCAGATTGTTCCGGTCGAAGTCAAAGCGGAGGTTAACCTGAAAGCCAAGAGTTTGAAAACTTACAGAGACAAATATAGTCCCAGAATCTCCGTCCGCACATCTATGGCGGATTATAGAAAAGAGGAGTGGCTTGTCAATCTGCCTCTTTATGCGGTGGAAGAGATTTCATCAACCAGCGAATGACTCATCTTTAAACCGTTGTCGTCTCAAGCTTCCTTCTTCCCGCAGCCTAAACGACTATTGACATTTTTTCCCGGCGCAAGCATAATGTCATGTAATCGCATTATGCGAACAGATTAGAATGCTTTGACGGAGAAGAGTAGCAGGGTATTTACAAACAGAGAAGACGGGCCGGCGACTGAGAGCCCGTTGATGAGAGAAGCCCTTCGTGAAGTTCACTCCCGAGCAGACCCGCTGAACACCGGCAATATGTCCGGTCTGTAGGCTGGTACGGGGCGTCCGCCGTTATAGGGACACGGGTATCGGAAGAATATTTTTCCCGTACCTTGAAGAAGAGCGGCATACAACGGATTCAGAAATCCGGATGAATGCCGAAGATGGGTGGTACCGCGGATCTTATCCGTCCCGTCGTCAAGGCCTTAATTGGCTTTGACGGCGGGGCGGTTTTTTTATTTTTAAGAGATGTGTTTTATGGTGAAAGGAAGGCAAGCTATGACAAGGAAGGAAGTTAAAACGTACATCTGGGATCCGAAGGCCGAATGTATGGATCCGGAGGAACTGAAGAGAGTCCAGGGCGAGCGTCTCGTGAAGTGCGTGAATTACATGTACGGCCGCGTTCCCTATTATACGGAGAAAATGAAGGCGGCGGGTATCGAACCCGGCGACATTCACGGTATGGATGACTTGGACAAGCTTCCTTTCACGGACAAATTCGATTTCCGCGACAATTATCCATTCGGTATGTTTGCGGTGCCGCGTGAGGAGATTGCCAGAATACATTCCTCTTCCGGTACGACGGGCAAGATGAAAGTAATCGGCTATACCAGAAATGATGTTAAGCTCTGGACCGACAATCTCTGCCGCTGTATGGCGAGCAGCGGCGTCAGCCGGGGAGATCTGGTTCACATCGCGTACGGTTATGGACTGTTCACGGGCGGTCTCGGACCGCATTATGCGTGTGATCCCCTGGGTGCCACGGCGATTCCGGTTTCCGGCGGCAACACACCCCGGCAGATCCAGATTCTTCGCGAGTGGAAGCCTTCGGTTATTATGTGCACACCTTCCTATATGCTTCACATAGCGGATGAGATGGATGCGATGGGCGTAGGACCCGATGAGATTCAGTTGAAGTGCGGTATTTTCGGTGCCGAACCCTGGACGAAGGAGATGCGCGACCAGATCGAAGCCAAGCTCCACCTTCGTGCATTCGATATCTACGGCCTAACCGAGATCTGCGGACCCGGCGTCGGCTGCAGCTGCGACAAGTCCGATCTGATTCACCTGCAGGCGGATAATTTCATACCGGAGATTGTCGATCCCGCGACAGGGAAGACGCTTCCAGAAGGTGAGCTCGGCGAGCTTGTATTCTCTTCCGTCATGAAAGAGGGTGTGCCGCTCATCCGTTACAATACGCACGACCTTACCCGTCTTTACTACGGCAAATGCGAGTGCGGACGTACGACTCCCCGTATGGAGAAGATCACGGGCCGCGCCGACGATATGCTCATCATCCGCGGCGTCAATGTTTTCCCGTCGCAGATCGAAGCGGTCATGCTGACGTACAGCCAGGTGGAGCCTCACTATGTGATCTATGTTGACCGCGTCAATAACCTGGACCGTATGACGGTCAAAGTCGAAATGTCTTCATCGTTCTTCTCGGATTCCATTAAGGAGATTGAGATGATCGAGCGGAGAATGGCGGATGACATCGCTTCCGTAACCGGAATACACGCGAAAATTACCCTCTGCGAACCGAGAAGTCTTCCGCGTTCCGAGGGCAAGATCAAGCGTGTCTACGACACACGGTTCAGCGGCTGATTTCGTGCGGTTGATCTATTGACATAGTATAATGCTTATATGGCTGTGGCAGCATGGGTAGGATTGGTAGGATTGTAGGAGATATAAGCATATGGAGAAGAACAAAGAGGACGTTTGGGCTCGAAAAGAGACTTGTTCGCCCGTCAAACGTATCGGCATAATCGGTCTCGGCCTGATCGGAGGATCGCTCGCAAGGGCTTTCCGTCAGAAGGCCGGAGTACCTTATATCGCGGCATATGACCGCGACACGGCATCGGGACAAAAAGCGCTGGAAGACGGCGTTATCGATGCGTTTGCCTCGCCCGCCGAAGGGTATTCGGTGTTCGACGGCTGCGACATTGTATTGATCTGCACGCCTTTTGAGACTCTGTCCCATATTATTCCCGAGATCAAAGATCTGGGAATCGGCCTGATTACGGATGTGTGCTCGGTCAAGGAACCGGTCATGCGGCTTGTCCGGCTGCCGAATTTTGTCGGCGGGCATCCGATGGCCGGATCGGAAAGGCAGGGATATGCCTGCGGGATTCCCACCCTTTTTGAGAACGCACTTTATGTAATTTGTATCGGCGACGACTGTTCTGTTCCGGCGTCGCTTCTCGAGAACTTTGAAGACCTGATCCGGAGAATCGGCGCGAAGCCGGTTCGGATGAAGGCGTATGACCATGACCGGAGAGTCGCGATGGTTTCCCATCTGCCGCACGTCGCGGCGTCGGCTCTCTCGCTTCTGGCCGCGCGGCTTGACGACGGGCAGCTTGCGGCGCTGGCCGCGGGCGGTTTCCGCGATATCACAAGAATCGCCTCGTCTGACCCCGCGCTCTGGGCCGGTATCTCGCAGGCCGGATCCGCGACGCTGGTTCCGGTTCTCGGTATGTATATCGAGCTCTTGGATCAGGTGAAGGCGGAGCTCGCAAGAGGCGAAGGCCGTGCCGTCGAGAGCTTTTTCGCGCAGGCGGCGTTCTATCGGAACAGTCTTCCGACGACCGGGCGCGGTGCGATGGACCAGGCTGCTTCGCTTACCGTCTATCTTGAGGATAAGCCGGGTGCTCTCGCGAGCATCACGACACTTCTGGGCGAAAACAATATCAACATCCGGAACATCAACATCCGCGATTCGCGCACCTACGAGGGCGGTCAGCTTCACCTTCTCCTCGGAGGCAGCGCGGATGCCGTGAAGGCCTATTCGCTATTGAAGGAGGCCGGCTATGAGTGCGACTAAGTACGGACTTATAGGGCATCCCTTAGGGCACAGCATGTCCGCTTATATACACGAGCGCATTATGGAGTCGGCCGGAATATCCGGGACCTACGAGCTCTTTGACCTGGAACCGAAGGAATTCCCGCGCATGCTGCCTTTGCTGATGCGCGACCTTAAGGGTTTTAATGTGACGATTCCCTACAAGATTGATATTATTCCGTATCTTGGGCGGCTCGACCCGGGCGCAGCCGACTGCGGCGCCGTCAATACCGTTTTCGCGAATACGGGATACAACACGGACCGTGACGGATTTCTGGCCGCCGGGATCCCGCTCGAGAACAAAAAGGTCCTGATTCTTGGAGCCGGCGGGGTCGCGCATATGATGGCGAACGAAGCCGTCCGGAAGAGTGCATCGGTCCGGATCAGCGCCCGCAATCTCGACAAAGCGCAGATATTCGCCGGGGAGCTGCGCCGCGCGGGTGCAAAGGATGTAACGGTTATACCCGAAGAGGATGTCCGTCTCCAGAGCGACGCCGATGTTGTTCTGAACGGTACACCGATCGGAATGTGGCCTTTTATGGGCGAGATGCCGTGCCGTCCGGATGTTTTTCATGCGGGACAGGATGTCTTCGACACGATTTATAATCCGGCTGCGACCAGGTGGGTGCTGAACGCCCGAAAGAACGGCGCGAAGGCCGGGGGCGGCATGACCATGCTGTTCCGCCAGGCTGTCGCGGCTCAGAAGATCTGGAATCCGGCCGCCCGTTTTGACGAGGCGCGGCTTGGAGCGATTCTGCCGGGACTGTCAAGAGAGATGCTCCGGCACTTTCCGGTCAAGTATGTGTTTACCGGGTTCATGGGCGCCGGCAAAACAACCGCCGCCCGGGAAACGGCAAAGCTTCTCAAGATTCCCTTTATGGACAGCGACGATGAGATCGTTAAGGCCAGAGGTCTTTCGATCCCCGAGATTTTCGAGAGGGACGGCGAAGATGGCTTCCGCAGAATCGAAGCGGACGTGATCGCCGGGCTTCTTTCGGCGAAGGGATCCGCGGTCATAGCATTGGGCGGCGGCGCGATTATGCAGGAGAACGTGCGCGAAAGCATCCGCTCCAACGGAGCTCTAACCGTATATCTGCACGCTCCCTTGGAATGTATCTGGTCCCGTCTTGAGACTTCCTCTGACAGGCCCCTGCTCGGGCGGCCCGCGGAATCGGCGGACAGCCGATTTAGTAAGGCAGCGCGGCTTTTCGAGCTGCGTCTGCCGGTATACGAAAAAGAGTGTGATATCAAAATAGACGCAGAGAAAGATCCGGCGGCCGTGGTACAGGATGTGCTCGCGGCGCTCGGTTATGGAGGATAGAATATGATATTGGTATTAAAGAACGGTGTCTCAAGAGAAAAAGCGGAAGATCTTTGTTCCTTTCTTCAAACGACATACGGTGTGCAGACGAACCCGATTTACGGCAAGGAGACGACGATTATCGGCCTTGTCGGCGATACGCAGTCCATTGAGGTCGATGCTCTCCAGATGCTCGATGAAGTGGAACGTGTCATGAAAGTTCAGGAACCATACAAGCGCGCGAACCGGAAATTCCATCCGGAGAACACGATTGTAAAGGTCGGAGACGTGGAAATCGGCGGCAACAAAATCATCGTATGTGCGGGACCCTGCTCGGTCGAATCGGAGGAGCAGGTCATAGGAATCGCGGAGAGCGTCAAGGCTTCCGGCGCGAGCCTTCTTCGCGGCGGCGCCTTCAAGCCTAGAACTTCACCGTATGCCTTCCAGGGACTCAAGGCCGAAGGGCTTATGTACCTGAAGCGTGCGAAACAGAAGACGGGTCTTCCGGTCGTATCGGAGATTACGAATCCGTCGCAGCTCGAGCTCTTCATGGAGTTTGTCGATGTCGTACAGGTCGGCGCGAGAAATATGCAGAACTTCGAACTCTTAAAGGAACTCGGCCGCATTTCGAAACCGATTCTTCTGAAGCGCGGATTCTCGAATTCGATCGAGGAACTTCTCATGTCGGCGGAATACATTATGAGCGGCGGCAACACGCAGGTCATTCTCTGCGAACGCGGCATCCGCACGTTTGAGACAGCGACCAGAAACACTTTGGATATCAGCGCGGTACCGATTCTCAAGGCTAGAACCCATCTGCCGGTCGTAATCGACCCCTCCCACGCGGGCGGTATGGCATGGCTTGTCGAGCCTCTTTCGAAAGCGGCCATTGCCGTGGGCGCTGACGGGCTTATAATTGAAGTACATAATGATCCTAAACACGCATTGTCCGACGGGCAGCAGTCGCTGACTCCGGAAGCCTTTGCGGAAGTCATGAAGCACCTTGCTCCTGTCGCGCAGGCGGTAGGACGCACAATCTAAGGAGGAAACAGCATGCCGCAAATTATGGCCAACACGAACAACGGGAATTACCCGATCTATTTGAGAACAGGAGCTCTGTCCGAACTCGGTACCATCGCACGTGAGTGTGTCAAAGGCAAGAAAGCCATTGTCGTTACGGATTCGAACGTCGCGGAGCTCTATCTCGAGAAAGCCGCGGATTCTCTGAAAGCGGCCGGATTCACCGTCGCGACCTGTGCGGTGCCCGCGGGCGAGCCTTCCAAATCGCAGGAAATGCTTTTCCTTATCTATGCGCAGTTTAATAGCGCCGGCATTACGCGCACGGATCTCGTCGTGGCCTTAGGCGGAGGCGTTGTAGGTGATCTTGCGGGATTTGCCGCGGCTACCTATCTTCGCGGCTGTCCCCTGATTCAGGTTCCGACGACCCTTCTTGCACAGGTCGATTCTTCGATCGGCGGCAAGACCGGCATTGACCTTCCTTTCGGGAAGAACCTGGTCGGTTCCTTTTACCAGCCCAAAGCCGTCGTCATCGATCCGAGCGTCCTTTCGACGCTTCCCCGGGCACGGATGGCGGAAGGAATGGCAGAAGTGATCAAGTACGGCTGTATCCGTGACGTGATGCTTTTCGAGTCGATCGAGAAAGGCACCTTTGATCTCGAGTGGATTCTCGAACGCTGTATCCGCATCAAGACGAAAGTCGTTCAGAACGACGAATTTGACACGGGCGAGCGCATGCTCTTGAATTTCGGACACACCTTCGGCCACGCCGTCGAAAAGGTGACCGGCTATATGCGCTATACACACGGTGAGGCAGTTGCTGTCGGCATGGTCGTCGCAGCCGTAATGGGCGAAAACGCCGGCATCACACCGGCGGGAACGGCTGACCGGATCCGTGCGGTTCTGGAGCGCTGGAAGCTTCCGGTAGCTGTGGAGCTCGATACAGAGGAACTTTACGGAGCGATGCTCTCTGACAAGAAGAAGCTGTCCGGCAAAATCTATTATGTGTTCCTGAAGAAGATCGGCCAGGCCGCGACATATCCCTTAACGGCGGACGACCTGAAGGCGAATCTCGAAAAGGCTCTCGTCTGAAGAATTCTTCTCGAAAAGTCGCTTGCTTGAGTAACACTTCTCGAAAATACGCACAAACGCGACCGGATAACGCTTCTCTACATACGGACCTTCACGAGAGGAAGATAAAGCATGCAAAAAGACATGACAGTCCGGCCGTCCCTGCTGCAGGGACCGGTCCGGGTGCCGCTTTCCAAAAGCCTGCTGCACAGATCTCTGATCTGCTCGGCCCTGGCAGGGGATATGTCTCTCGCCGACTTAGGCGACGGACCGCTCTCCGACGATATAACGGCGACCAGGGAATGCCTTGACGCAGTTATCGGGGCCGCTGCCGAAAAGAAGCGCGGCCGTGTGTTCGAAGATATGGATGCGCTCGATCTTTTTTGCGGCGAGTCCGGTTCGACCCTGCGGTTTCTGATTCCGATTCTGGCAGCGCTCGGGATTCCGGCGCAGTTTGCCGGAGGCGGACGCCTCCCGCAAAGGCCGCTCGGCGAATATTCGGCGCTTTTCGCGGATAAGGGAGTAAGAACCGAGTATCCGGGCGGAGGGCTCTATCTGCCGTTCCTGATCTCGGGACAGCTGAAGCCGGGCCTGTTCCGGCTGCCGGGCAACGTAAGCTCCCAGTATATTACGGGATTGCTGTTCGCTCTGCCGCTGCTTCACGGTGACTCGGAAATCGAACTGACGACGCCGCTCGAATCGGAGCCGTATGCTGCGATGACGTGCGACGTGATGCGCGCTTTCGGTGTTGAGACCGTGCGCCATAGTAAAGGTTATTCGGTAAAGGGCGGCCAGACGTATAGAAGGTCCGCGCCGTACCGTTCGGAGCCGGACTTCTCGCAGGCGGCTTTCTGGCTGACCGCGAATTATCTCGGACATCACACGATTATCGAGGATCTTCCGGAATCGTCCATGCAGGGCGACAGTGAGATCCGGTCGCTGCTTTCGAGCCTCTCCGGGGTAACCGGAGAAGGTTCAGAAGAAGAGGAAACGTTCGCAATCGACGCGTCGCAGATTCCGGACCTCGTTCCGATTCTATCCGTAGCGGCTGCTGCGACCCCGTGCACAACCGTTTTCACGCACGCAGAACGCCTTCGCCTCAAAGAATGCGACCGTCTGGAGGCGACCTGCGAAATGCTCGCGGCCCTGGGTGTCGAGGTTCATACGACGCAGGACGGCTTCGCCGTAACCGGACGCGCTAACCGCCCGGACGAGCCGCTTTTCACATCCTGTACCGTACATTCATACGCGGATCACCGTATGGTTATGGCCGCCGCAATCGCCGCGACCCGTGCCGACGGTCCGGTTCGCATCACAAGTCCGCACGCCGTCGAGAAATCCTATCCGGACTTTTTCGAACAGTATAAGAGAGTGGGAGGATTGGCCGATGAGCTCCATGTGGGGGAATAAAGTAAGAATCAGCCTGTACGGCGAATCGCACAGCACCGGAATCGGCGTCGTGATCGACGGACTTCCGGCAGGCGAATTAATAGACCTCGACAGGGTTCGCGCACACATGAAGAGACGCGCTCCCGGTCAGGAAGCATGGGCTACACCCCGTAAAGAAAAGGACGAATTTGAAATTCTCTGCGGGTTCTATCAGGGCAAAACAACCGGAACGCCGCTTGCCGCGGAGATCCGGAATACGGATACAAGGTCCGGCGATTATGCGCAGCTTAGCGTGAAACCGCGTCCCGGACACGCCGATTTGACGGGCCTCGCGCGCTATAACGGCGCGAACGATCCTCGGGGCGGCGGACATTTCTCGGCGCGGATCATGGCACCACTCACGTTCGCAGGCGCCGTCGCAATGCAGATCCTCGAGAGCCGCGGAATTCAAATTCGCGGCCATATCTACGAGATTGCCGGAATACGGGACGTCCCCTACGACATGATGTCGATTCCGGATTCGGTGGCGGAGAAGCGCCTTCCCGTCTTGTCCGACGAGCAGGGAGTTGCGATGGCCAAGGCGATCGAGGCAGCCCGCATGGACACGGATTCGGTCGGCGGCATCGTCGAATGTCTCGCGGCGGGTTTTCCTGCCGGCTTGGGACGTCCGATTTTCGACAATATTGAGAGTCGGTTAGCGTCGATCCTATTCGGAATTCCCGCTTTAAAGGGTGTCGAGTTCGGCCGCGGCTTCGAGGTCGCCCGGGCGAGAGGCTCCGAGAACAACGACCATCCCCGGATCACCGAAGAGGGAATCCGGCTTACAAGCAATCACGGCGGCGGCATCGAGGGCGGCATCAGCAACGGAATGCCGATCGTCGTCCGCTGCGCGTTCAAGCCGACTTCCTCGATCCTGAAAGAGCAGGATACGATTAATCTGGAGACGATGCAGAACGATAAGCTGATTCTCACCGGAAGACACGACCCCTGTGTCGTGCCGCGCGCGGTTCCGATCGTGGAGAGTGCGATGGCCATAGCGCTTCTGGACATTATGGAGGAGAACTGATCATGACAGGCAAGGATACGGTTCCGGTCATTCTGTTAATCAACGGTCCGAATCTCAATATGCTCGGGAAAAGAAGCCGCGAACATTACGGCAGCTTCACGCTCGCGCAGGTCGAAAGCGCTTTCCGGACCAAAGCGGAGTCTCTGGGTGTCGAGGCGAAGTTCTTCCAGTCCAATGACGAAGGCGCTATCGTGACCGCCATTCATCAATCTATGCAATATGCTTCGGGGATTGTTGTTAATGCCGGCGCATATACACATTATAGTTATGCTATACTGGATGCATTGCTCCTGTGCGGTCTTCCGGTTATGGAAGTTCACATCTCGAACATACATAAGCGGGAGGCTTTCCGGAACATATCCGTTATTCAGCAGGCCTGCGTCGGCCAGATCTACGGACTCGGACTCGACAGTTATCTTGTCGGGCTCGAAAAGCTCGTAAAGGAGCACGTATTTTCCCGGATTTCCGGCGAAGATGCAGATGCGGCCGCAAAATCCGCTGCGGGCAGGGAATCGTCTTCGCCGCCGCTATCCGAACTGCGTGAGCAGATCGGGGAAGTGGATGCCGAACTTATGAAGATCTTTAACCGCAGAATGGATCTTGTCGAGCGGATTGCCTATACGAAGATCCAGTCAAACGTGAGTGTTTACGACGCGCGACGCGAGGCCGAAGTCTCGGATCTCGCCAGACAGCGCGCAGGCGACGACATGGCGACAAGGGTAGACGCATGGATGAAGACCATGATGCGGATATCCAGAGAGAAGCAGTACGACATTCTGATGCCGGCCGACCGGAAATGGCCGATCGGCAAAGCCTTGCGGAGCGCGGGCCGGTCGCTTGACGGAGTGAAAACGGTCGCATACGGAGGAACACGCGGTTCCTATTCCGAAACGGCGGCGGACAAGCTTTTCCCGGATGCGGCGAAGCTTCAGGCCGAGACCTTTACGGCCGCGTGCGACGCGGTCTTCTCCGGAGAGGCTGAGGCGGCGGTGTTGCCGCTCGAGAACACGACGGCAGGCACGGTCGACACGGTATACGAACTTCTCCAGAAGCGGGATCTCTATATCGTACGCGCGACATCGATACAGGTTACCCACAGGCTTGCGGTACTGCCCGGCACGAAGCTCGAAGACATCCGCACGGTATCGAGCCACCCGCAGGGGATTTCCCAGTGCTCCGAGATCATCAACCACTATCGCTGGGATACGATACCTGCCGGGAACACAGCTTATGCCCCCGCGGAAGTCAAGAGAAGAGGTGACCGCTCGGTTGCCGCCATCTCGTCGGAGGAAGCGGCCCTCAACAACGGGCTTGAGATTCTTCCGGTCGATATCTGCAACACGTCCATGAACCGGACAAGATTTATCGCCGTGATGAAAGAATTGATCATCACGCCGGACGCCGATCGCATCAGTACGCTGATGCACCTGCCCCACAGAAGCGGCGCGCTGGTCGCCGCCCTGGAAGTCCTGGCCGACAGGGGCCTCAATCTGAATTCGATCTTTTCGAGACCGCTTCAGAATACGCCGGGCGAGTATTCCTTCTTCCTGGATCTGGTCTGCCCGGCCCTCGATCAGGACGCCATGCTCGCACTTTACCAGCTGTCTGCCGAAATGCCCTATGTAAAAGTCCTCGGCTGGTATGTCGAGGAGCCGTAACAAACCGGAAAACGAAGAGGAGAGTATTATGAGTCAGAATGTGACGTACGCGAATCAGCCCAGACCTAAGAAAAAAATGAAAGGATGGGTGATCGCACTGATCGTCGCCGGGATTCTCCTGGGAGTCTTTCTGCTCTTCGGATTTATCATGATGGTTGCGATGTTCAGCATAGCCGGAAGGTCCGACAATACGACAGCCTACACCGGCAGTGACGGCTATGTCGCCGTCCTTCATATTGAAGGAACGATCTCAAGCACGACTTCGTCCGGATCCCTTTTCTCGGAGGGCAGTTCCTACGATCAGAAGTACCTGATGGAGACCGTCGACGATTTGAAATACGACAGCAGCAACAAGGGTATCTTCCTCTTTATCGACAGCCCCGGCGGCGAGGTCTACGCGACCGACGAGCTCTATCTGGCACTCGAAGATTACAAGGACACGACGGGACGCCCGATCTACGCGTACTGCGCGAGCATGGCGGCTTCCGGCGGTTATTATCTCGCGTGTACCGCCGACAAGATCCTGATGAACCGCAACTGCATGACCGGTTCGATCGGTGTAACCGCCGGTACCTATATTGATATTTCCGGCTTTCTTGAGGAGCAGGGCATCAAGACGACATCCATCTATGTCGGCAAGAACAAGACGATGGGCAGCTACTTCGAAGGCTTCACGGAAGAGCAGAAGCAGATCTATACCGACATCCTTATGGAGACATACGATCAGTTCGTTCAGGTCGTCGCCGACGGCCGCGGTCTTACAACCGAGGAGGTTACCGCTCTTGCCGACGGCCGCATCTACTCGCCGAAGCAGGCACTCGCCAACAAGCTGGCCGACGGGATCATGACCTCAAAAGAAGCGATGACCGCTATGATCGAAGACTGTGACCTTGGTGACGGCGTTCAGTATATCGATTATTCGCCGAGCACGGACTTTACACTATCTGATCTCCTGGGAGTTCTGACATCAGCCAAACAGACGGAGCTCGACTCCTATCTTGCGGCAATCAAGATGCCGGTCAACGGCCCGGCCTATTATTATGAAGGCATGTAAAGGAGCGGGAAATGACAGAGCAAACAGCTGAAATCAGGGGCGGTGACAGTGCCGGGGCCTCGACAAAAGACAAGATCGTATTCGGTTATCGTCCGGGCAAGACATGGCCGGCACCGCTGCTGATTCTTTACCATATCGCCATGCCGTATTTTCTTCTGTCGACGATACAGAGCATCGTCACGGGGATTGCATTTGTCTTCTATATAAACACACCAGAGGCATCCGGAATCCGGACGCTGTTTGCGAGTATAACTTCAACGGCAAAAGCACCGCCGCAGGATTTGTACAAGCTTATGATGGATGAACTCATGAAATTCATGAGCTCGGTGCCCTGTCTGATCGGCATGGCAATCGGCTATGTAGCTACAATCGCCTGTTACTATCTGATTGTCCGCGTTTTCGAAAAGAGGCCGGCCGCCACGATGGGCCTTCCCTTCGGCACGGCGTCCGAGCGAAAAAAGGCGCTTCTCTCCTACGGTACGGGCCTTGGAATCGGACTTCTCATGATGTCCGCAGTCTTCTTTCTTCTGACCCTTACCGGCCAGTCCAGGGTAGACCGGATCGGACTTGAAGCTTCTTTTGTGCCGCTGTTTGTCATATATATCCTGATGTGGCTGCCGCAGGGAGCTTCGGAAGAAATCATGACAAGAGGGTATATGATCCCCCGTCTTTCCGCACGGTTCGGCCGCGCGGCGGCGGTCGCGATCTCGTCCCTCTACTTCGGACTTCTCCATTCCTTCAACAACGGATTCTCGCTGCCCGCACTGGTGAATCTGATCCTCTTTGCCGTATTTGCGGCCTTCCTTGCGCTCTATGCGGAGAACATCTGGACCGTCTGCGCCGTGCACTCGGTCTGGAATTTCGCACAGGGAAACCTGTTCGGGTTCGAGGTGAGCGGAACCGCCACGTCTTCAAGCGTACTTTTGACCAAAAGCGCGGACGGCGCCTCGGAGCTCCTGACCGGCGGTTCGTTCGGTCCGGAGGGCGGACTCTTCGTCACCGCGGTTCTCCTTGTCGGGATCGGAATCTTGATTCTCCTGTTCCGCCGGAAAGCCGCCGCGGAGAAGGCGCTGTAAGAAATCTGCGTAAAGCTTCTGAGGAGAAGGCGCAATAGGGATCCTGTTCATGCTCGAAAAAAAGCAATTAAAAAAAAACACCTTCGGAGGTTCCCCCCCCGGAGGTGTTTTTCTTGTGTTCCTCAGCCGCCGAGGCGGCAACTATCGCCTAAACTCTCTGTCGCAGTGAAAAAATGCGGTCTGAATTGGTTGCAGCGTGCTGAGAATTGTTTTTAATCAATGATCACAGACGAAAATAGGATGATTGGCAGTTTCGTACGCATGCCGGACCTTGACTTGCGGCATTAGCAAGAAAAATTGCGTACGAAATAGGTCGCTCGGTATCATTTCGTACGCATGCCGGACCTTGCCGGAAAGCCTTGAAGACAAAATTTGCGTACTAAACAGGTCACTCGGTGCTTTTCGTACGCATGCCGGACCTTGCCGGAAAGCCTTGAGGACAAAATTTGCGTACTAAACAGGTCACTCGGTGCTTTTCGTACGCATGCCGGACCTTGCCGGAAAGCCTTGAAGACAAAATTTGCGTACTAAACAAGTCACTCGGTGCTTTTTAGTACGCATACCGTAACAATCCGCTTTAGGCGCCCACCATTCAACCAATTCCGACGACCATCGAAAGCTGCGGGACGATCTGCTTTTTCCGGCTCATGACACCCGGCAGGTAGAACGACTGCTTGCCGCGCGCTTCCTCGCCGTACGCCCGCTCCAGGGCGTCACCGAGACTGCCGGCGACAAGAATCTGCGAGCCGCCCTTTTCGATGTCCGTCAGCGCCATCATGACCATATCGTAATCCTCGAGCTTGCGGTCGGTCTCCATCTGCGCCAGAAGATCGGTTTCTCTTGCGAGAAAACCGTCGATATTCATCGCGCTGATCTGCGCGATCGCGACCTTGGCACCGGCCATGCGGAAGACCTTGAAGTCCATATTGAGAAGCTCCTTGGCCGTCATCTTGAGAAGGGACTCGTCCGGCGTGAACATTTCGGCCGCGAGGGTCTCCATCTTCTCGCCGCAGACGCGGGACAGGAGTTCCGCGATTTCGCGGTCGCGTTTCGTACAGGTCGGCGACTTAAAGAAAATCGTATCCGACAGAATGGCCGCTAGAAGAATGCCGGCAATCGGCGGATCAATCTCAAGATCGCGTTCGAGGTACATACTCGCGATAATCGTAGAGGTCGAGCCGACCGGCTCATTTCGCACATAGATCGGCCCGTCCGTCGTGACGTCGCCGATTCTGTGATGGTCGATGATCTCGACGATCTCGGCCTGCTCAAGACCCGGAAAAGACTGTGCGGTCTCATTGTGGTCAACGAGGATAACCCTTTTTCGCGACGGCCGAATGAGGTGGAAACGGGAGATCATGCCGGCGACATGGCCGTAATCGTCGACGACCGGGTAACTTCTGAAACGGCTGGAGAGCATGACGTTACGGACGTCGTCCACATAGTCGGAAAGCGAAAAGTGGACGACACTGTCGCCTTGCATCACCGTGGAAACCGAAGTTGCCAGCGTAACGAGCCGAAGAGTGCGGTATAGGGAGAAAGGAGAGGAGAGGACCGTCACAGTCGCATTTTCGCGCGCCGCGGCCGAAAGAGAAGCCCGGAAAGCCTCAGGGTCTTCAACACTGCAGGCAATCAGGCAGAGAACTTTGGCGTCTCCGGCACGGAGAATGGTCTGCTCGTCGACGTCTTCGCCGAGCACAATTCCGTCGGTATGGAGCGTGCAGTCTTTTCCCGTCACAAAGATCGGGGCGCTTAGAAATTCGGTTTCGGGACCGCAGATCAGAGTGCCGGAAATCGTCTGAATCAGATTCCCGAGTGTCGCGGACGTCCCGGCGTCGTGGATCTGATTCATGTCAAAGGCAGCGATGTCGCCGCTTGTGATCAGTCCCATAAAGTGACCGTCGCTATCTGCGACCGGCACGGATTTCGTCTGCTCAAGGCGCAGGTGATCCCAGGCCTTCCAGATCGGTTCGTCGGGCATCACGGGCGTCGGGTGGTCGATCTGAAGATCGCGGACCTGCGTCCGGATATCGGAAAGCGAGGGGGGCGGAGTGAGCCCGAAACGCTTCAGAATGAGCGCGGTCTCCGGGTTGATATCCCCCAGGCGTACGGCGAAAACCGTTTCGCCAAGCTTGTGTTTCAACGCCTCGTATGCCATGGCGGAGACGATCGAATCGGTGTCGGGATGACGGTGCCCGCTGATGTACGTGACAGGTTGATAGAAATCCTGCCGGCCGATCGCGTCGCGTGACGGATGCACCGGTGGGATCGGGCGGTCAGGAGTCTTCATCATGATAGGGATCCTCCGTCGTGAGCGAAATGGATCAGACGAGATTCTTTCTCGTTTTCCACAATTCGGGGAACTTCTCGGTCACATCCCGGTAATTCTCAGGAGTTCCGATATCGATGCACGTGCCGTCCGCGAGATAGGCATATACATCCTGCCGCTTATAGAGCCAGGACGGGAAATTCCCGGGCGCATCCGGCGTATTTCCCTCGGCCAGATATTGCCGAATCAGCGGAAGCGTTTCCTTCAGATAGAAATACGTCGCGTAAATAGCCGTTTCGGACTCCGGCTCGGCCGGCTTCTCAACCATGCGAAGAACTTTGCCGTCCTCGTCCAGCGTGGCGACGGCCAGCTTTGTGAGCTGATTCCTGTCGGGGACATGAATGGCGACCAGAAGGTCCTTCCTGATCTTGCGGAAATGATCATACATATCCTTAAGCCGGTACGTGAAAAGATTGTCGCCCGCAATGATCACGACATCGTCGTCAATTTTAAGCGTGTCCATCGCGAAAAGAATATCGCCGATGGCGCCTCTCTTGTTGGAATCGTCGGTGGTCAGGTCGTCGAGAACGGTGATCGTGACATCCGGATGTGAGACCTGCCTCGCCGCGGCCCACTCCTCGAAACGGCCCGCGAAACGGTGATTCGAAATCAGGCAGATATCGTTCAAGTCCGGGAGGGTGTCAAGCTCGTCCGTAATATAGTCCAGCAAAGCCCGTCCGCCCACCGGCAGGAGAGGCTTCGGTGTGTTGATGGTCAGCGGATATAGTCGCGTCGCATAGCCTGCAACAAGTAGAATCGCGATCATAAAACCTCCGGGTTCAAATCCGGGCGCCTTTGCCCGGCAAAGTCTTTTTCACCAATAATAGAATCAGTATAAAACATTTTTATCGAATTGAACACAGCGAACGCGTTTATTGGGGTATTTGAGGGCATTGGGGAGCGGGGGGAATACTCTAATTCCAATCAAATTCGGATTCTATTGTCATCGACTGGATAAGCAAACAAAAATATTGAGGACAATAAAAATATATTGACATAGAGCTATATCCAGACTAGGATACTAAACAATGATATGGTGTTATATAGGAGGAAGTATGAAACATTCAGGGCGGGGATTGTTTTTTAAGGCTATCAGTTTTTGTTTGATTATATCCATAATTTTGGAACTCTTTCCGCTCGGGAAAGTACGGGCCGAAGTCATACAGAAAACCTACGAGCAGGCTCCTTTCAGCATCTGTTATACGCAGGATTCTACGTGGGGGAATTTTTCACAGGGTACAGTCAATGTAACCAATACCGGCAGTGAAGCTGTGGACGGCTGGGCGCTGTCTTTTCAATACGCATCTTCCGTGACGATATCAAGCGTCTGGAATGCTAGGCAATTAACGGGAGACACTGTCGCAACAGAGAACGCAATTGTTTTTACAAATGAGGATTACAATTCACAAATCGCGGCGGGAGCTTCCATTTCTTTCGGATTTATTGCCGAAGGCACGACAGGAGCCCCTTCTTATCCGGATACTGTAACCGTTGTTGAGAAACCGGCTCCTGAAACAGCGAATGCGGGAGAATCGGCCTTATTCCCGTATGCGATTTTCTCGGGCGGTGCCAATTCCGATTTTATTTTTAGTGGCTGGAAAAGCAATATATTCGGCAACGTATATACCGGAAGAAATTTCATTTATAACGGCTCCGAGTTGTATTTACATGGCAGTGCGGAGAGCGTCGGAACACTCCAAACGAACGGCTGGAAAATGGAGATCGGCGAACGCAAGGAGCTTGCTGCTCCTGTACCAATGCCGGATTGGAGCGGAGCATTATTGGCGTATGCCAATACTCTTGCACCGATATCTCCGGATGCGCTCGCTTCACAGGATTCAATTACGGCCAACGGATATTACTACTTCGATGGTGACGTGAATATCTCGGGAACAAAATTCACCGGAGATTGTATTATCGTCGCTTCCGGCAATATTACATATCAGGTAAACACTCTTTCCGGCGACGGCCGAGTCGTTTTGTATTCGCAGAACGGCAACATCACCATTAACGGAAGTCAGATCAATGTCAACGGCATATTGTATGCTCCCAATGGCCAGGTTCAGATCAACGCCTATGATACGACCATTAACGGCAGAATTGTTGCCAACGGCGTTCAATACAGCGGTTCCATTCTGAATGTAATCGCCTCCGTGAGTGATCTTGAGCTTGTTACAACATACCCTGCGATAGACATTGTGGCTTCAGCTGCACAGGTAAATGCCGGCGATGCGGCAAATTTCAGTATTGTCTCTGCGATTGTAGATACGCCATACGAAATTTTCTATAGGCTGAACGGTACCAATGTAACCATCGATGAAACACGTATTTATAATCTTGATACCTCGAATATCGGTGAGTACACACTTGAAGCATATATTAATACGGCTCGAGGCGAGCAGATTCTTGACAGTGACAAGATAACCGTAATTACACCGCCGACGCCAACGGTAACACCTACGCCCACGGCAACTCCGACACCCACGGCAACACCCACGGCAACACCCACACCAACGGTAACTCCTACACCCACGGCAACACCGACACCCACGGCAACACCCACACCAACGGTAACTCCTACACCAACGGCAACACCGACACCTACGGCAACACCCACGCCTACAGCAACTCCGACACCCACAGCGACGCCTACGCCCACGGCAACTCCGACGCCCACGGTAACACCTACGCCCACGGCAACACCTACACCTACGGCAACCCCTACGCCCACGGCAACCCCTACGCCCACGGCAACCCCTACGCCCACGGCAACCCCTACGCCTACGGCAACACCTACACCTACGGCAACTCCTACACCCACGGCGACGCCGACACCTACACCGACCGAAATTCCTCTGGAGGATCGACCGGAGTATTTTATTTTTTCACAAGGAAATCCTCAGTATGGGTATAAATCAAGCTACATAATACCGGATTGGTTCGTAGGACGATACTCTACACTCTCTGCAACAGAAATGTGTCTTATGAACAATGCAATGTTTGCAGATACAACAGTAAGGTATAACGGCTCGAGAGAGTTTAGCCCGGACTATTCCTTCTCCGGACGATTCACTTTCAGTCTTACAACAGGAGATTCTGTACCGTGTAACGCAATATCCCTGTTCTTCAGTTCAAAGCCGGGAGATATCTATTCAAGCTTTGCTATACATATAGACGTTTCGAGAGGTGCTAATCACTATTGGAAAGATCCAATGGGACAAGGAGAATGGCAGTTTGGAACAGAACCTTATAATTCACAGATTAGTGTTTATCTTAACGGAGATTCTTTGCACGACTATTGTTTGGCCGAGTATCCGGCTTTCCGCAATTATGGTACTGTGCACGAGATATGGTATGAGTACGATGGCGAAGATGAAATCTTATATGTTTATGTTGCTCCTTACGATAAAGACGGAAATGTAACAAAGCCAACAGAACCGACTCTCATGATGAATGTTAGCCTCTCTGAACTTTTCGGGAATGAACATTCATTGTATGTATCACTCATGGCAGAAACGGCATGGAATACCGCCAATTTTCATGTGCACGGTATTGAACTTGACCCATATCCGGACATTCATGCCGCACATGATGACGCAATCGAAATTTTAACTCCGGCTAATAATAGTGAGTATGAGATTGGCGAGGTCATCGACATTTTTGCCAAAGCAAAGCAGGATATTGATATTACTTCAGCTACGGTAACCGTACGAAACGAACAAGATGAGGTAGTGTCTCAACAAGCTGCGAATATTGCATCCGAGTATGGCACAATTGCGTCACTTGACACTTCAGGATGGTCGGAAGGCGCGTATACAATTACCGTTGATATACGGGATACAGCCGGCATTCTCTACTCGAAAACAACAGATACGACGTTGGTAGAATCGTCCACGATGGATGCCAATATAAGCGGTATCAATATCACAAAGTCCGGCATGTCTATACTTGGAACCATTGATTGTGAGGAGGACTCTACATACCAGCTTCTCTATCACATTTCCAATGCGGATGACTGGGCAATCATTGGTTCCGGCAGCGGCAATTACTCCGAAGAAGCTATTGGAAATCTAGAGATTAAAGACGTTCCAGAGAACGGCATTAAGCTTCTTTTGGTAGTAACTTCTGCGAGCGGGAAAACAAAATCCGTGGAAAGGCAGTTCTCGTATGATCTGTCTGAAATTCTTCCGGAAGACCCGGAAAATCCGGTGGATCCAAATCTGCATACGAAACTGGTTGCTGATATCGATGACTCTTTTAATGGAAAAACGATAACGTATCAGGATCCGATCATTGGGGTCGCATCAGGAGAAGATTTTAAAGATTATTCATTGGAATTGATTCCGGTAGGAGAAGAAAGCGGCATTGTTCTCAGCAGTGGAACAGCAGCTGTTGATGGAGGCGGCTTAGGTCAGATCGACGCCACTCTTCTATCAAACGGGTTCTATATAGTAAGACTAACGGTCTCCTCGGATAATGCGTACATTACAGATGAAGCAACCGTTCTCATTGATGGTCAAGCGAAGATCGGTATATATACCATGACCTTCCTTGATACAACTCTTGAACTGGACAGATTTCCGATCGATATATACAGGACCTATGACAGCCGAAACGCAAGCAGTCTCGGCGATTTTGGCTACGGCTGGAACATGTCGGTCGGCGGTCCCAAGATTTCCGCAAGCGGAAATCTTGCGGAAGGCTGGAGTCAGGGGACAAGCGTAGGAATTGTTGGAACAAATAACTATTATTGGACGGAAGACTATCTTCATGAGATCTATATCGATTGGGGGAATGGTCACTCCGAGACTTTTGCGCTGAAACTGACTCCCGAATCCCAGCAGATCATAGCCATGTACCATGATATAAATGTTTCTTTCGAGAGTAAAAATGGTACGTCTACCCTTGAATTTCTCGATGAGTGCTCGAATCTCATCTATTCAAATGGCTGCCTATATAACATTGGCCTTGAAGAGATCAATCTGGTTCATTTTAAGCTTACTGCCGCGGACGGAACGAAGTATTACTTTACTATAGGAGAAGGCCTTACAAAAATTGAGGACGTATACGGAAAAACAATAACCATTTCGGATGATGGAGTTTTTTACTCCGACGGATCGGGTGTTTCTTTTACCCGCGATGCCGAAGGCAAAATCACATCTATTTCCGACGGAATAGCCAACACGGTTTCCTATACATACGACGACAACAAGGATCTGATCGGAGTTGTTGACCGCGCGGGCAATTCTACCGGTTTTACGTATACCAACCATTACTGCACCGGCGTGTCCAACAGCGATGACACCGTTGTGGCCCACAATGAATACGACGAAACCGGCAGGCTTACGGCAACCGTAGACAGCAGCGGGAAACGTACCGAATTCACACACGATCTTGACGCCAAACGCGAGGTCGTCACTAATAAACTTGGCTATTCGACCATCTACACCTATGACGCAAAGGGTAATGTTCTGACGAAGACGGACGCTCTTGGAAGAACAACCACCTATACGTACGATGCCAACGGCCATATGTCAACGGAGACGGATCCGCTGGGCAACGTTACGCATTATACGTACTCCGCTTCCGGAGATCTCTTAAGCGCATCCAATTCCGAAGGACTTGAGATTTCCTCCGCATACGATGCAAAGGGCCAGCTGCTTACCATGTCGGCAGGCGGTACCGCAATGCTTTCCCTCGTTTACAACACCTACGGAGAATTGACACAGTCGGAAGATGCATTGGGGAATACCGAGAATTTCTCCTATTCCGAAGAAGGCGACCTGAAGAGCATAACCGACAGTCTCGGCACCATTGTGAATATGACCTACGACGCAGATGGTAAGGTCATGACGACGACGGATGCGGTGGGAACCGTCACCAACTTTACCTATGATCAGCTTGGACGTGTCGTTACATCCAGCATGGTTTATAACGGAAAGACATTGGTAAACGAGTACTCCTATGACGCCAATGACAAAATCACGCAGGTCAGACACAGTGATGGTACGGTTGATTCCTTTGAGTACAACGTAGCCGGCGACATGACAGCTGCAATCGATGCCGAGGGCCGGAGAACCGATTACACATATGATTTGTATGGGCATCTCACACATATCGCATATGCCGACGGAACCGGCGAAAGCTTTACGTATGACGCGGAAGGGCAGAACATATCCGCGATTGATCGGCTGGGCAGATCGATCATCTTTACCTATGATGCGGTCGGAAATATTACTCGAAAAGACTACTCCGACGGTACGCTTGCAACATACACCTATGACGCCTGCGACCGCCTGATCACATCAACCAACATTTTTGGTGCGACAACCACGTTTGGTTACGACTCGATCGGACGCAATACCTCGGTAACCGACGCCGACGGAAATACCACGACATATGCCTACACGACCGGTAATCAGGTATCCGCGGTAACGGGCGCACTCGGCCATACGACGACGATTTCCTACGATGCCGCAGGAAACGAAACCTCCGTCACATATCCGGACGGAAGCACGTATTCGGCATCCTACGATCTTAGAGGAAGAATTGTTTCCGAGACCGATGCTCTCGGAAATACCACCTCTTATACCTATGACTCACGTGATCGTCTGACTTCTGTCGAGGATGCTCTCGGCGGTCTGTGGGAGTACGAATACGACTCGCTCGGGAACATCACGGAAGTGAAGGACGCGAACGGGAACATTACGAGCTATACCTACGACAGCAACGGAAGGTGCATCTGCGTAACCAATGCAGCAGGCCTTACGGCCACGACAGCCTTCGATGAATACGGCAGGGTAACATCTTCAACCGATTTCGGCGGAACAGCGACAGCCTATTCGTACGATTCATTTGACAGGGTCATCCGTGTTGTCACCGCCGACGGTGAAACCTCCTACACATACAACTCTTACGGAGCCGTCTCCACCGTAACGGACGGGAACGGAACGATCAGCTACGGCTATAACGGCGACGGAACACTCTCCGGCATTACGGATGCCCAGGGCAATCAGATCCATTACACCTACGGGGACGGGAACCTTCTCACAGGCATCTCGAACGGCGGCGATACAATCGGCTACGCATACGATCACTATGGCCGATTGATCAAGGTAACGGATACCGACGGCCAGGAAACGACATATACCTACGACGCGGTCGGAAACTTAAGCACCATGACATATCCGAACGGCCTCGTCACAACCTACACATACGACGCCTGCAACCGACTTCTTTCCGAGATCTCGAAAAATGCCGCGGGCACCACGGTCCAGAGCTACACATACACACTCGATGCGAACGGAAACCGTATAACCTGCGAAGAGCTCAGCCGTACGATCGCCTATTCCTACGATGCACTCGGCCGCCTGACCGGAGAGACCGTCACCGCTGGAGCCGATATAACGGTGACAACCTACACCTACGATGCGAACTCCAACCGCACTGCAAAGACCGTCAACGGCGTGGTCACGGCCTACACCTACAACAATCTGAACCAGGTGACACAGGCCGGCGACATAACCTACACCTATTCCGATGCCGGCAACTTGGTTTCACAAAACCAAAGCGGTATACTGATCGCGAGTTACACGTACGACAGCCAGAACCGCATGACCGCGGCTACGACCTACGGTATCTCAGGCACCTTGACAGAAACCTATAACTACGACGCACTCGGGAACCGCATCGCCAAGACGACGGACGGAGTGAAGACAGAGTATGTGATCGACTATTCGACCGGCTACGCGCAGGTCCTCCGCGCAACGACGGCCGGCAGTTCGGTCTTCTATACGCGCGGCTTCGAGCTTGTTTCTCGAAAAGACGCGACCCGCGAGCTCTGGTACCTGACCGACGGAGGCGGCAACGTCCGTTTCCTGACCGATTCGACCGGATCCGTGACAGACAGTCTTGTATTCGACGCTTTCGGCAATACCGTAAGCCGCGCCGGACAAACCGGCGACAGCTACGGCTTCCAGGGCGAGCAGCAGGACGCGACGGGACTTTACTACCTTCGCGCGAGGTACATGAATCCCGCCACCGGCAGCTTCACGCAGATGGACACCTACGGCGGTTCGCTGAGCGATCCGATGTCACTCCACAAGTATCTTTTCGCGAACGCCAATCCGGTGAAATACAGGGATCCGAGCGGGCATGCGGCGACGATGGTAGATACACTCGCTGCGCTTTCGATGTCGATGATACTGACTAGCTGCGTCTCGATGGCCATATATTCGGTAGGTTGCCTAATTCAGCGTGCGACCGGAAATCAGCAGATTACATTTGATCAGTTCATAAGCGGCTTGGGTATGGCCGGGATCAAAGGGCTATTATTTGGCGCCCTGGCATATATGTCAGGTTGTATACTTGCCGTCGTTGTCACTTCATTTTATGAGGGCTTACAAATAGCAGCTATACTTAGCTTGCTAGGGCGATTCTCATATGATATGGCCCAGTATTTTTATAAGAACGGCAATTATAGTGGTGCCGCAGGAATGCAAACTCTTGGAGAGGCTCTCTTTCTTATTGCTTTACAATCGATTGGCGCAGGGCTTGGTACACTAAGCAATAGTTCGAACCAAGTGGGTACAAGTAGAGGAATTTCGAAGGGCGGTCATCAACCAGAAACACTAGAAGAACAACTTGCACTTGAAGAAGCAAGGACTAATCCTGCGGCTGGAAGAGTTCTTGAAGGTAAAAATACAGACCCAAGGTGGCCTGCTAGTGAAGGTTGGGTGAAAATGGCTCAAAACATCAATGGAATCGAAGTGCATTATGAGTATAATACTATAACTGGTCAAATCGACGATATTAAAATAAAGTAGGTGATAAAATGAAAATAAGATGTATATCAAATAGTGGCAGGACACTTTCACAAGAAGCACTTGACCTTGGTAACTCAAAAAATACACAATTTCCAATAAGAGTCGGCGATGTATTTAACGTGTATGGACAACACATATATAAGGGAGTACTTAGTTATTTGATTATTGGCACTTATGAGAACTTGCCTTCATGGTATCCTGTAGAACTATTTGAAGTTGAGGAATCAATGCTTCCGCTAGAATGGTATTATCAATTTTATGGATATCATAAACTAATAAGTTCTATATGGGGATATAGAGAATTGATTTTTGATGAGCAGCATCATGATAGCTTAATTGAACGAGAGGATAAGGCAATACGTATATTTCTTAAACGAAAAAAAGAAATAGACGACTTTTCGAATAACTAGAATAGATAAATATCATAAAATGTTGGTTAAGAGATAATTATATATGTGTAATATTTGATATTTTTACAGTGAAAAATCAATATCAACACTTTTTCACCAAAGAAAATACAAGAAAAACGTAAGGCAATGTTTGATTATAAAACATAATGACTAGATGTAATCAATAGCAAAGAATTCATGAGAATGCAACAGATATAATGATAACGACCAGCCCGATGCCGGCAACTTGGTTTCGCAAACCCAAAGCGGTATACTGATCGCGAGTTACACGTACGACAGCCAGAACCGCATGACCGCGGCCAAGACCTACGGTATCTCCGGCACCTTGACAGAAACCTATAACTACGACGCACTCGGGAACCGCATCGCCAAGACGACGGACGGAGTGAAGACAGAGTATGTGATCGACTATTCGACTGGCTACGCGCAGGTCCTCCGCGCGACGACCGACGCCGACACGATCTTCTACACGCGCGGCTTCGAGCTTATTTCTCGAAAAGACGCGACCCGCGAGCTCTGGTACCTGAGCGACGGAGGCGGCAACGTCCGCTACCTGACCGATTCGACCGGCTCTGTGACGGACAGCCTTGTTTTCGACGCCTTCGGCAACACCGTAAGCCGTGCCGGCGAAACCGGCGACAGCTACGGATTCCAGGGCGAACAGCAGGACGCGACCGGGCTCTACTACCTTCGCGCGAGGTACATGAACCCCGCCACCGGCAGCTTCACGCAGATGGACACCTACGGCGGTTCGCTGAGCGATCCGATGTCACTCCACAAGTATCTTTTCGCGAACGCAAATCCGGTGAAATACAGGGATCCGAGCGGGCATGCGGCGACGATGGTAGATACACTCGCTGCGCTTTCGATGTCGATGATACTGACTAGCTGCGTCTCGATGGCCATATATTCGGTAGGCTGCGTATATCAGCATGCGACCGGAAAACAGCAGTTTACATTAGATCAGTTTATCTGCGGGCTGGGGAAGGCCGGGATCAAAGGGCTCTACATAGGTGCCATGAGTTACATGGCGGCAAGCATACTCGCTGTCTGCATTACTTCCTTACTTGGAGGGTTACTAGTTGCAGCCATACTTAGCTTATTAGGGCGATTTTCGTACGATTTGGCCCAATACTTCTATAATAATGGAAACTACTATGCCGCCGCGGCGATGCAAGTCCTTGGAGATGCTCTTAACATTTTTGCATTAAATGCATTATTTGCAGGGCTGGGTACTTTAGGTAATAGTTCGAATCAGGCTGCATCAGGCGCGGGGGAGGGAGCAGGAAATACATCTACAAAGATACTCTTTAGGGGTGATCGTCCTAGTGTGAAACCCGAGGATGTGTTTGAAAATGGGTTTATCCCAAAAGGGACTCATGATGATGCATTATTACATACGAGCAGCAATACCACATCGGGTAACTTCATTTCAACATCATCTGATATAGAAATCGCGAACGGTTTTGTTCAAAATAATGGATACATTTACGAGTTGGAGTCATCAAATTATATTGATATGAATGCAGCGTATGGTGAAGCTGCATATTATCCTGAGCAACTTGAGTTCTCGATCCCCGGAGGAGTTAGTGGATCACAAATAAAGGGGGCTTGGGTTGTGAAAAATGGCGTAATGACAGGTGAATTTATACCAAATCCAGGATTTATAGGAGATTGAGTAATATGAAAAAAGAAGAAAAAACTGTAAAGATACAAATTGATGAATCAAAAATAATAGAGGGTAAACTACTATTATTTGATGATATGCCAGAAGATTCTGGTATGGTCGTTCTGGAATTAGAAGTAAACGACCTCCATTTTAGCAGTACCCATGATGATTTTTTTAGCGCATTAGTTGAATTGAGAAAACAATTAGAGAAAGCAAATATTCAAATTATTTGTAACGGAACAGCCCAAAATGTTTATCCCTCTGCAATGCAATTTTCCATGGGTAACACAAGAAAGGCGTATAAAACATTTTTGGGTAGGCAGGCAAGAATGGCAGACATGGTTGACATTTTTGATTGTGAAGAAGATTTGCAATTCGCAAGTATTGATGAACAATTGCAGTTTAACAAAAAATGGATAGGAAGCATTTATAAGCATTAGTATTTACTGTGCATTTCGAGTGCAAAATAGTTAATGCTTATAAGAAAGGTTGTATAAAAATGGCGATCATGTTTTATAAAGTGGATGATAGGTATGGTTGCTTTTCCAACTTCTCTAAACATGGCTTTGAACTCAATGGGAAATACTGGTTAACTTCTGAGCATTACTTTCAGGCTCAGAAATTTGTTAGAAGTGACATTGAAGAAGAAGTAAGACTTGCCTCGACCCCTATGGAAGCAGCTAGAATTGGACGTGATAGGAATAAACCTCTTAGGAAAGATTGGGAAGATGTAAAAAATGATATCATGAAAAAAGCTGTTTTAGAAAAATTTAGAACGCACAAAGAAATACAAGACCTACTAATTGCAACCGGTGATGATGAGTTAATTGAAGAAACGACGGATGACTACTATTGGGGTTGTGGAGCAGATGGAACCGGGAAGAATGTACTCGGAAAAATACTTATGGATGTACGTTCAATACTGAAAGCAAGCTCTTAAAAAACTTATGAAGTTTCGACTGGGGGAGCTCTTCTTTATTATCTGACAAGAACTAAGCCGTACGATCGCCTATACCTACGATGCGAACTCCAACCGCACCGCCAAAACCATCAACGGCGTCGTCACGGCCTACACCTACAACAATCTGAACCAGGTGACACAGGCCGGCGACATAACCTACACCTATTCCGATGCCGGCAA